>Ga0265303_10000494_pt1 | contig 22262 bp, 17 predicted proteins | sample Helome_2_FD_192494 | JGI IMG/M metagenome (GOLD analysis project Ga0265303, IMG submission 192494) | Marine sediment microbial communities from subtidal zone of North Sea - Hel_20160317 (Illumina Assembly) | ecosystem: Environmental > Aquatic > Marine > Subtidal zone > Sediment ... | reverse complement strand
TCGAAGCCATCCGAAAGGAAGGTGCCGTCTCCATCATGCAGATGTTTCACTGTGGGCGCATGGCCTGGCCGGAAATAAATCCCGCCAACCGGGCCATTGCACCCAGTGCCATAAGCCCCAGACAGAAAAATCCGTTAACCAGCGAATCCTATCCGGTTCCTGATGAGATGAGCGCCTTTGACATTGAGCATGTGATCACCGGCTTTGTGGAAACGGCCAGAGGTGCCATTGCGGCAGGCTTTGACGGCATAGAGGTACATGGTGCCCATGGATATTTAATAAACAATTTCCTGTCTTCTTATTCCAACCGGAGAACCGATGAATACGGCGGCTCTGGTGAGAATCGATACCGGTTTGCCCATGAAATTATTCAGGCTGTACGCCAAATTGTTCCGCCGGACCGTTTGCTGACCTTCAGGATTTCTAACTGGGGCGTAGCCGACATGGAGGTATCCCTGTTCGAAGAAAAGTCGGAATGGCAGGAAATCATCAAGATGCTGTCAAGGGAGCCTATCGATGCCATTTCGGTTTCCACCTATGATCACAGCGCAAAAGCGTTCGGCACGGATCAAACCATGGCCCGAATTACACGAGAGGTGACTGATTTACCCATTATGATCTGCGGTAAGATTTATGATCGCGCCACAGCAGAGGATGCGCTCAATGATGCCGATATAATTCTCAGCGCCAAATCGATCTTATTAAATCCTAACTGGATTGACGATATTCGCCAGGGCAAAAAACTGCCCCTGTATGAGTCCGATGAGGCCAATGTCGCTTACACCGATGAGCCCCTTCCCTAACGCAGAGTGGAGGAAGGTGCATTAACAAGGAGGATTGCATGCCCATTTATATGAAGTTCACTGGCAGCATTGACAGAGATATTTAACTAAGAGGAAAGCGGTGGAAACAGGACAAATTTCACCGTGCACCAATTTTAGAAGCTATTTCAAAAATTATAGATTGCATTCAAGGGCAAGGCGTCGATTTGGTTTAAAAGCGGAACGTACCCGTTAGTACGTGAGCATTTTAAACCAAATCGCAACGCAGCCATTGGATGCAAGATGCACTTTTGAGTTAGCTTCTTGGATTAGGGGAGGTAGTCCTCCCTTACCGGAGAAAAGACCTCGATCACCACCGAGTCCTCTAAGGCCTCCACGGAATGCTCGGCGTCGCCGGGTATGCACCAGCTGTCTCCGGTTTCAACTTCCAATACCTCATCTTCGACCTTAAATCTGAGTTTTCCGGAAACCATAAACCCGGTCTGTTCATGGGGATGGGAGTGAGGCGGAATTGCGGATCCATTGGCTATACTGAACTGACCCATCAGTGTTTTTTCGCCATGCACCAGGGTGCTCAAATGAACACCTTCTAAAAGTTGCTTTTTCTCTGCGGTTCCCTTTTTGCGAAACATACTTTCAACCCTCCATTTTATTTTGTAACTGTTTTTGGCAGTCAGTTCGTCACCCCCCCGAAAAGGTAGCAGGGACCCAATTTGCAAAACGGTCCCCAACTGTGTTTTCGTCCTAACCGCCCTGAGCAAGGTCGAAGGGGAATCCAGCTCTTTTTCAGAGCATTACGTTACTGGATGCCCCCGCATCGCGATGCGGGACAGGCGCCTCAAGTCCGGCATGACATACAGAAATTAGACACTTTTTTGCATTGTGGCACAGCCTCCTTCGCGGGAGTGACATTAGAGAAGACCGCTGTATCTGCCGCCGTCAATCAACAAATTCTGTCCGGTGATGTACCGAGCCCGGGTCCCGGCTAAGAATGCTGCCGCGGCCCCGAAATCAGCCGGGTCCCCTATCGTTTTGGAAGGGATAGCGTCCATCATCTCCTGGTAGACTTCTTCCTCCGGTTTATTCTCCCGGGTGGCAGTGTCCTGTACCAGCTGTTCGATTCGCGATGTTTTGTGGGTTCCCGGGAGCAGGGCGTTGACGGTGATCCCAAACGGTGCCAACTCTGTTGAAATGGTTTTCAGAAAACCCGTCAGCCCGGCCCGTGCCATATTGGACAGCAACAGGTTGGCGATGGGCTGCTTAACCGAAATCGAGGTAACGGCAACAATGCGACCCCAGCCGTTGTCTTTCATCGCCGGCACGACACCGTGAATCAGGCGCACGGCACTCATCAGGTTGAGGTTTAAGGCCTTTTCGTATTCCTCCAGGGCCGTACTGGCAAAGGTTCCGGGCGGTGGTCCGCCGGCATTGGTCACCAGAATTTCCGGATTCCCCATAGACTGTGTGACGTCCTTTAGCAAGCGCGCAACATCTTCAGCAAGGCTGACATCAGCACCGAAACCCAAAACGTCCGCCCCGCTTTGGCCGGCAATTTCTTCGGCGGCCTGTTTCGCGGCAGCTTCATCCCGGGAGCAGATCGCAACCCTGCATTTTTCTGCCGCCAGCTGTTCCGCGCATCCCCGGCCCAGGCCTCGGCTTGCCGCCGTAACCAGGGCGATTTTTCCATTTATTCCAAAATCCATTTTTCACCTCCGCTCGAACCAGCGGGACCGACTCTGATCATGATGATTATTTGTTGATTGTTATCCGTTATTGGTAAATAGATGCATTTCAGAAGACGGAGGCCTACAACTGAAAAGGATCGGATACCAGAGACGACCAACAAGCTGCCAGTTACCGGGAGCCAGAGACCAGAGGCCGTTACCCCATCGTCCTTTTAAGGAGCCGTCTCAGTTCTCCCAGCGGCCTCGTATTCAGCACATTCTTTTTTTCCAGCCAGCCGCGTCTGCCCTGGCCGATACCGAAACGCAAATTGTCAAAATCTTTTGTGCTATGGGCATCAGTATTAATGGCAATCAAAACGCCCCGGTCCTTTGCAATTTGACAGTAAACATCAATAAGGTCAAGTCGCTTGGGGTTGGAATTCAACTCTAAAAAGCACCCGCGCTCAAAAGCTCCGGCAATAATTTTTTCCATATCTACCTGATAAGGTTCGCGCTCGTTAATTAGTCGGCCTGATGGATGGGCGAGAATCGAAAAATACCGTTGATCCATGGCACGCAAAATCCGGTCCGTTTGTTTTTCCCGGGACAGGTCGAAATTGCTGTGTACCGAGCCGACAACCAGATCCAACCGGCCAAGCACGTTATCGGGTAAGTCCAGCCGGCCGTTTGCTAAAATATCGACTTCAATGCTTTTTAGGATCGTAATTTCTTTCAGTTTTTCATTAAGGCGGTCGATTTTATCAATTTGTGCCCCCAGTCGGGCGGCATCCAGACCGCTGGCAAATGTCAGCAACTTGGAGTGCTCGGCGATTGCAATATATTCCAATCCCTGTTCTCGGGCCGCCCGGGCCATTTCTTCCAGGTCATGGCGTCCATCGGATGCACGGGTGTGAACATGTAAATCCCCTTTGAGATCTTTGACTTCAATCAGGTCTGGCAGACTGTTCCTCCGTGAGGCTTCTATTTCGCCCCGGTTCTCACGAAGTTCCGGCGGAATAAATGATAATCCAATGGCCTCATATACGGAGCCTTCCGTTTCTCCGCCCACCCGGTCTTCAAATTTGAATACACCGTATTCGTTTATCTTCAATCCTCGCTGACGCCCCAGCTTTCTGACAGCGATATTGTGGGCCTGACTTCCGGTAAAGTACTGCAGCGCCGCACCGAAGCTCTGCCGATCAACCAGTCTCAAATCAACCTGCAGCCCGGATCGCAGAACGACACTGGAGCGGGTTGATCCCCGGGATAAGATCCTGGCCACAGCTTCATACTCCACAAAACCATCCATTACCGAACATTTTTTTTGTGCGGCCACCAAAATGTCCAGATCCCCTACTGTTTCTTTTGATCGCCGGTAACTGCCAGCGACAATTACTTGATCAACCCCGGGGATCTTTTTTAGATGAGCTTGAAGGGAACCAGCCATCGGATCGACCACATTGCGCTTAAATCGCTGTTCTTTTTCTGCATAAGCCTTGACTGCCTGCAAAATTTGTTCTTCAGTCTTTTTGCCGAAACCCGGCAAAGATTGAATGCGACCCTCCTGAGCTGCAATCTTAAGCTGCTCAAGGTTCTGGATATTCAGATCATGATATAAAACCCCCACCCGCTTAGGGCCGAGGTTGGGAAGTTTTAGAATTTGTATGACGTTCCCGGGAACTCGTTCCTGAAGCTTTTTAAGCGCCCGGATGCTGCCGGTTTCCAAAATTTCTATAATCTTAGCGGCCAGTTCTTTACCAATACCCGGCAGATCGGTGAGGTCTTCTTTTTGAGCCACCATGTCCTGCAACTCGGTGGCCAGGCCAAGGATTGTGCGGGAACCATTGCGGTAGGCGCGAATTTTAAAGGGATTATCACCGACGATTTCCAGATAATTTGCTATCTCATCAAAAATTTCAGCAATGTCCGTATTGTAAATAAGCATAAAAGGGCCTCTTAAAGATTTTAACACGCCGCGCATTTTGAAATGGTTTGTGAATAATATAATACACGGAAGGCTATATTAAAGGATATTGGGATTGCATTCCAATGCTAAATAATATATTGCAGCCATTAATTTGCGCAAAGATCATTTCACAGGAGGAGAAAAGCATGAAAAAGGACACCCAATGTGTTCACAGCGGCACCTTTGTCGATCCGGAAACAAAGGGACTTAATACACCAATTTTTACCTCTTCTTCATTTGAGTATCTTGATGCGCCGGAAAATGTCTATCCCCGCTATTTTAATATCCCCAACCAGAAATCGATCATCACAAAATTGTGCGCCCTGGAAAACGCTGAAGACGGTCTGGTTTTCAGCTCCGGTATGGCAGCCATCAGTACGGTTCTATTTTCTTTCCTGAACAGCGGAGACCACATCGTTCTGCAAAGAGACATCTATGGGGGTACCCATCATTTTGCCACGGCCGAGTTTGACAGATTCGGCATCGAATATTCATTTGCACTCGGGACGGTAGAGGAGATTGAAAAGGCCGTCCGCGGCAATACCAGGGTCATTTATATTGAGACACCATCCAACCCACTGCTGGTGATCACGGATATTGAAGCGGTTGTCCAACTTGCCAAATCCAAAAATGTCCTGACCGTCATTGACAATACCTTTGCCACACCGATCAATCAAAACCCCCTTGACTTCGGTCTTGACATTGTTACCCACAGCGGGACCAAGTATATCGGCGGCCACAGTGATATTTGCTGCGGCGCCGCCCTGGCCTCTAAGGATTTGATCGCCAGGATTAAACCTTCGGCAGCCAATTTTGGGGGCAGCCTGAATGCCATGACCTGCTACCTGATTGAAAGGAGCCTTAAAACCTTGGGTATCCGGGTCGAAAAACAAAATATGAATGCGCTCCTGATGGCCAGGCAGCTGCAGACAGAACCCCTCATCAAAAAAGTGTATTACCCCGGCCTGGAAGATCATCCGGGTTTCGATATTGCCAGAAAGCAGATGAGGAACTTTGGCGGGATGCTGTCATTTGAACTCGACACCCAAAAAATTGATCCCCATCGATTTCTCAAAAATCTCAAGTTGATCACTCCGGCACTCAGCCTGGGCGGGGTTGAAACCATTATCTGTGCACCGGTAACCACATCTCACCAAAAAATGACGGATGCAGAACGCGCTGAACTTGGCATTACTGACAGCCTGCTGAGGCTGTCGGTCGGCATTGAGGATGTGGATGATATAAAAGCGGACATTGACCAGGCATTGAATTAGCTCATAGCTCTTGGCTCATAGCTCACAGGAAAAAATTGTTTTCAAAAAATACAAACCGCCGACAGGGGATTTCTCCATTATTTTCTTCAGTTTGCCGGCTTCTATTTTGTGAAGCTCAGGCTTTACTATAAATAATGAAATTATTCGAAAAATTTATTGCACCAAGGATCATGAATTATGTCTGCGGCCATAAGGCATTCACGCGACAGCGCAAGAAGGTGGTCCCCCTGGCCAGGGGCCGGGTACTGGAAATCGGAGTCGGCACCGGCTTGAATCTTGGGTTTTACGATCCTGAAAAGGTACAGCACGTCTGGGGGCTTGATCCTTCGGAAGCAATGTGGAAGATGGCTGACACGGCAGGCGTTCACTTTGACGTTGAATTCCTTCAGGCCTCCGCCGAAAGCATACCGCTGGATGAGGGCAGTGCCGATACCATTCTGGTCACCTACACGCTGTGCAGCGTACCCAATGTCATCGAAGCACTGATAGATATGCGACGGGTCCTTAAACCGGGCGGGGAGCTCATATTTTGTGAACATGGTGCCGCCACCGAGGAGAATGTGAGAAAGTGGCAGGATCGCTTAAACCCTGTCTGGTCAAAACTGACCGGCGGCTGTAATTTGAATCGGTCAATTCCAACGATTCTCGAACAGGGGGGCTTTAAGATTCGGGCAATGGACACGATGTTTCTTCCGGTATGGAAACCCGCTGGGTTCAACTACTGGGGTACGGCCGTGTAAGTGGCTTCTAATACAATCACTCTGCAGGTTTTTTTAACTTCTTAATTCTCTCCCGCGCAAAATCGTATTCCAGCCAGTCATCCAGAAATGATCCCATAGCCTCCTTGTAATGCCTGGCGGCTTTTTTCTTCTCGCCCGACCCTTCGTCCCAGAAACCCATAATAGTATAAGCGGTAATGAGCCGCTCCGGGCTTTCCCCCGCCATATCTTTCAGCGCCTTATCGGTCTGTTTGCCCAGAAGATATTCACTGATAGTTAAAAACCAGGGGTCCCTGATCCGGCGCTCATATTCTTCCAGAGTTTCGCGGGCTTTTTGGTCTTTTCCCTCATAGTTGAGGATACATACCTCTAGTAGCCCGATAGCCATGCGCCGCGCATTCTGACGGGCCTTTGTTTGTAGGAGGGCATGAATGAATTCGAGTGATTTGGACCAGTTCTCATCGGCAGTGCTGTAATAAATCATTGCGGCCAGAATGGAGCGGTTGTCAGGCAGAATCTGATAGGTTTTCTCCAGTGCCTGCAGTTTGTCTGTTATTCCGGCAGTCGTATCTGCGATTTTCAAATACAGGGCAACCATTAGCTCGGCCCGCTCAACCTTGGCTTTTTGACCATCCTTGACCTTTTTATCAAATTCTTTTATTTCCGCTTTATATTTGTTCCACTGGGTTTCTGTTTTAAGGGCGGCGCGGCGTCTTTTCTGCAATTGTTCCAGATGGGCCTTGGCAAGAAAAAATTCCCAGGCATCGGTGCCGGCGGACAGAACAGCCATCTGTGCCAGTTCTTCCGCCCGCTGCCAATCCCCACGCTTCGAATGTATAAGACTTACAACATAATACAGCCAGCTCTTTTCCGGTGCATTATACCAGCTTTGCAATGCAGTTTGTTCATCAACCAATCCTTCTAAAACCCATGCCAGATACCCCTGAAACTCTGCCGGTGATCGCCAGTCCAGATCAATTAAATAAGGGCGCTGGGTGCTATCCTTTACATCTCCTGTCAAATAATCAATCAGATAAAGCATAAACCTTACCGAATAGTCCTGGGTATCCATGGAAAGCGATTGGGAAAACAATTTACTGGCCCCCAAATAGTCAGCCGTGCAAAAACGCATCATCCCAGCAGCCGTGTTCAATGCCGGTTGGAGACTGTTGGCGAGCTTCTCATCGGCCAGTTTCACAGCTTCTGCCCATCGGCCTTCGGCAGCAATTTCACGAATTTTTTTCAGATCATCTTCGGCGGAAAAATCCAGCACACCGTTCCATTTGACCTGACCGGCTTTCAGCTCAATCAATAAATCCACGGCCTTGGTAATGGGCAACACCATTCCCAAATCCCACACGGGAGTGGCCATGGGCATTACTCCCTGCTGGCTCCAGTCCATGGCTACACCGGAGACGATACCGATAACATTGCCGTGGGAGTCAATTACCGGCCCACCGCTATTACCGCCATGAACAGAGGCATCAACCTGGATTAAATTTTCAAAAGTTCGCCTCACATTGCCCCGGGTCACGCTGACATTAATGGTGTCGGCCTGGGTACGACGGCCCAGTGGAAATCCCAGAGTAATGATGGGTGAAAGCTTGGGAATCTGCTGGGGATCCATACCGATGTCTATCGGCAGGGGCTTCAGCCCCTCCGGAACACGATCAATTTTAAGTACCGCAAAATCATCCTTGAGAGGAGAGGTAACCAATTGTCGGGTTTGCATCGGGGGCTTGGCAACGCCGGCAATAGCCAGCCGCGGTTCTGCTTCCGTACTGTAAGCAATGTCGATGAAAAAGACATCCGATAGTTCCGGGCTCGGCAACATGCGAGCCCCCTGGTTGAAGGCTTTGGCGCCTTCAAACCACAGAAAGATGCGGTATTTGAAGACAGGGTTCATCCCACCGGCCTTGAGCTCTTCAGCCATGGCAAATAGATTGGTGTCTTCCAGCCAGGGGCACACCACGTGGCGGCCGGTCAGCAAGTAACCGCCGCTGTCAACCAAAAAGGCCGTCCCCTCGGACATGTTATGGTAAAACTGACCCCCATCCGCCTCCAGCCAGTATTCGGTTACCAAAAAGGCAACTGACTGTGCATACCGGTTGGCATAGGATTCAAAACTGGCGGAAGAATCTTCTTTCTTACGGTCTAATTGAAACCAGGCCAAAACACCGGCGATAATTAATATTACAACGGCTGCAGCCAGCAATTTGACGATTTTGTGGAGCCTGGAAACCGTGCGTCCCGGGGCCGGCGCCGAAGTGGCGATTTCTTCCCGCGCTTTTTCGGCTTCACCTGCTTTTATCTTGGCCAAGGACTCAGCAACTTCCGCCATGGATCGGGGCCTCATGTCCGGGTCATCGGCCAGCATAACTTTTAATAGAACGTTTAGTTCGGAAGAAAGTCCAAGCTCGTCAACCTTGGCCAGGAAATCCCTGGTTTCAAGATCGGCTGTCAGCAATTCGACAAAGGTTTTTGCCAGCGACCATATCTCGCTGCGGTGATCAAGAGGTCGCTGGTTAACGATGTCCGGGTGACAATCCAGCAGATTCTTCAGCATGGGACCGGGTCGGTTCAGCTTCGGATCAAAAAATCGGGAAAGCTTGTAGTCGATTTTAATCGTGAATTCTTCACTGCCTTCTTTGATCACAATAATGTCATTTAATATGAGGTGAGGAATAAAGTGGCCCTTTTCATGGAGAACTGCCAGGGTGGATGCCATCTGGTAAAACAAATCGATCAGCACCGATCGGTCCTGGAGTTTTCCGGAAGCAAGTAAAGATCCCCAGCTTTCGGAATTTATCCACTCGCTTATTCGGTACCATAATCCATCAGATGATTGCCTGATAGCATGATGCCTGACAAAGCCCTCGTGGGGTAGTTTTTTGAGTTCTTCCAGTTCACGTTTCAACCGCCAGACAATTTTTTCATCGACCCCGGCTTCAGGTGTGAAAAGGCGGATCATGACCAATTCCTGGGTACGCTCTCGTATCGCCCGGCAGAGAAAGCTGGAGTGGCCTTCGTGGAGAACATCGACAATCCGGTAATCATCAATGTATTTTCGCCCTTCGCCAATAATACTGCCACAGGTGGGACAGGTGGAGATTTCTTCCGCCACCGATTGATCACATTTTGGACAAAGTTTCATAGGCTGCGAACCAGTAGGACGAAGACAGGACAGGTGGAATCAACTACGCACGCTGATCAGTGTGATATAAAGGTTGAATATTTGTACTCTTATCAATACATTATAGATACCCCGCGGAAATGTGTCAAGCAAGTCGTCTGCTTGCCAATGGCCGGATTAAGTTTCTGATTATCGTCGTGCATTAGATACAAGCTTTCAATATCCCAATGTTGTCTTTCCAAGATTTCATATAAATGTTAACATGGCTGATCACTGGATTAACAATAGATCGATGGTGTCATGAAAAAGATTTATCTGCTCTTCAGTTGTTTCGTAGTGGTTATGACGTTTTGTGCATACGCTTATGCGGGCGTTAAAAATCCGGATACCTTTGTGCTGGCAACTTACGGAACACTGCGCACCCTGGATCCTGCGGTCTGCTATGACAGTACGGGTTCTCAACGAATTTGGAATATATACGAAACCCTGGTATTCTTCGACGGGTCCTATACCGATCGATTTGTTCCGGTGCTGGCGGTAAAAGTCCCATCCCCTGATAACGGGGGGATATCTGCCGACGGTAGAACCTATACTTTTACGATCCGCCAAGGTGTCAAATTTCAAGAGGGTGGAGACCTCACACCTGAAGATGTTGCCTATTCTTTTAAACGCAACATGATTGTGGATCCCGACGGCGGTCCCATGTGGATGCTGCTCGAGGCCTTAACCGGTCACGGATCAACCCGTGACAAAGATGGCAAAATCATCCCGGGCATTTTTGAAGCAATCGATAAAGCGGTTGTGGTAAACGACGATCGCGTGATTTTTTATCTACCACGACCGTTTCCACCTTTTATGGGCATTCTGGCTTACTCGGCTTCATCGATCCTGGACCGGAAGTGGGCGATTTCCAAAGGATGCTGGAATGGCGACATCCGTCAGGCGGCCCGGTACAACAACCCCCCGCCCGGCCATGAACCGTTGCAAAAAATTACCAACGGCACCGGTGCCTTTAAAATGAGACGCTGGCAGCCTTCCAATCAGTTTGTCTTCGAACGCAATGACGGCTACTGGGGCCCCCGGCCGGCATTGAAAACAGCCATCGTTAAATACGTCAAGGAGTGGAGTACCCGCAAACTCATGCTCCAAAACGGTGATGCCGACCGGGTCACGGTAGACTTACCCTATGTCTCTGAAGTGGAGGCCATGCCAGGGTTAAAGCTTTATAAAACCCCACAGCTGTCACTTACCGCCGCTTTGTTCTGCCAAAAAATCGACCCTACCGGCAATCCGAATATCGGCAGCGGCAAACTGGACGGCAACGGGATCCCGGTTGATTTTTTTGCGGACATTAATGTCCGCAGAGCGTTTTTGCATGCCTTTGACCGCCGGACCTATAAAGAAGATGTATTCAACAACCTGGTAATTATGCCTTCCAGCCCCAACATTGAAGGCCTGCCGTACCGCATCGAAACGCCGGTCTATGACTTCGATCTTCAAAAATCAAAAGCCTACCTGCAAAAAGCCCGGGGAGGGAAAATCTGGCAAACGGGTTTTAAAATGATCATCGCCCACAACACCGGCAATGAAATGCGGGAGGCCGCCGCCCTGATGCTGGCTGAAAATATCATGTCCCTCAATCCTGAATTTCAGATTGAAATCCGCAGTGTCGAGTGGAAGGACTATCTGGTTCAGTACCGCAACTTTAGGTATCCGATTTTCATCACCGGCTGGGCTGCCGATTATGCCGATCCTCACAACTTCCTATACACCTTCATGCATTCCCGGGGCGCTTACGGCCGCTTTATGGCTTACGAGAATCCGGAAGTTGATCAGCTTTGCGAGGCCGGTATCGCCACCGTCGATCCGGCCGGACGCAAGCAGATTTATGCCAGACTCCAACGCCTGTGGTATGAAGACGCCATCGGCATCCTCCTGTACCAGCAAATCAATGTTCGGGCTTACAGGGATTATGTGCACGGTTACGTGCCCAACGCCATTCTGACAGACGGCTGGGAAGATTTGAAGCGGCTTTACAAGAAGTAAAGATCCGGGTCCAGAGGGCCCGGCTTTGGTCCACCCCGCAGGGGTGATAGGGGCGATTACCATTGCCTGCAGGTTTCAGGTGTCGGGTGTCAGGTTTCAGCAACCGAATTCGCCATTCTCAGTTCCTTTCTGGTCATATTTTAAAGACTAAAAGTGGATTTAGAACCCCAGATCATGTTCGATAACGCGGACATCAGATGCGGTTATAAATCTACTTTTATTTGAGGCGTCGAGCAGTGTTGATAACAACCACCTCAACCGGAACATCCCGATAGCTTCCTCGTTTGGTTGTCTTTACAGCGGAGATGGCATCAACGACATCCATCCCCTCGATGACCTTGCCGAAAGCAGCATAGCCCCAGCCCTGCTGAGTTTTGTTTTTGTGGTTCAAAAAGTCATTGTTGATCGAGTTGATGAAAAACTGGGCCGTTGCACTATGGGGATCACCCGTGCGAGCCATGGCAATGGTGCCACGATCATTTTTCAGCCCTTTGTCGGCCTCATTTTTAATGGGCCCCTTACCCGCTTTGCGCTTCATGTCAGCGGTAAAACCACCGCCCTGGATCATAAAGCTGGGAATCACGCGGTGAAATATGGTGCCGTCATAAAATTTGGCATCAACGTAGCCCAGGAAATTGACAACGGTTTCAGGGGCTTTTTGGAGGTACAGTTCAAGGACGATTTTGCCTTTGGATGTGTCCAGCACTACCTTGGGATTGTCGGCCGGTTTATCCGCCGCTCCCGAAATCAATGAAACGCCACAAATAATTACTATCGAAATTATTAAAGCTCTCATGAATTCACCTCATTAGCTATTATAAAAACCATTTGACTTACCATGATTAAACTGCCTGAACTGAGCATACCCCGAACCACTGAACTCTGCATACCCTCCGAAGCCTTAGAGGCGAAGGGGGATGGCTTAACCTTTGAACCGCAAAAAATGCAGATATCATTTTCTTGTGCGTTTAGCCAGATCTATTTTGTCCAAAGTGATCCCTGAGAATCTCATTTATGTCACGTTTCCGATGGCATGCTGCCCGATGACCCGGCCCGACAGATTCGAGCAGCGGTTCTTCCTTCAAGCAGCGATCAATCACAAATGGACAGCGGGTGTGGAATCGGCATCCATCAGGCGGATTAATCGGACTGGGGACATCTCCGATAAGAATGATACGCTGTCGCCTACCCTTTAATTCAGGGATCGGAATCGCCGACAACAGGGAGTGGGTGTATGGATGAACAGGCTTTACAAAAAGGTCTTTGGTATCGGCAATTTCAACAATTTTTCCTAGGTACATCACAGCTACCCGTTGGCTGATGTATTTGACCACCAACAGGTGATGGGTGACAAACATGAAGGTCAGATTAAGGGTTTGCTGGAGGGACTTTAGCAGGTTCAGGATTTGTGACTGCACGGATACATCCAGGGCCGAGGTGGGCTCATCCAATACGATAAACTCGGGATCGGTCGCAATCGCCCGGGCCACGGCAATCCGTTGGCGTTGTCCGCCGGAAAACTCATGAGGATACCGCAGCAGATGATCCCGGGTCAGGCCAACCAGATAAAGCAGTTCAATCACCCGCTTTTCAAGCTCTCTGCCGCCCAACCGCTCCCGGGCTTTAATCGGCTCGGCAATAATGTTTTTAACCAGCATTCTCGGGTTCAGGGAAGTGGTCGGGTCCTGGAATACCATTTGCAGTTTGCCGCGAATCCCCAATCTTTTCAGAGCCGACTTTTTCGTTCCGGCTATGTCAACCGGTTCTGCCGCTTGGCCGCCCTTTCCGTGATAAAACACCTGCCCTCCGGTGGGATCGTGCAGACGGACAATGGCTTTGCCGGTTGTGGTCTTGCCGCAACCGGATTCTCCTACCACGCCCAGACACTCACCGCGATATATATCCAGATCAATACCGTCCAGAGCCTTGACAGTCGCAACCTCATGACGCAAAACCCCACCCAGAATCGGGTAGTATTTTTTAAGACCTTTTAGCTCGAGAATTTTATCCATTTTAATTAGCAGGTTTCAGGTGTCGGTGTTCAGGTGTCAGGCAACTAACTGGTTTCAGTGTTCAGGTGCCAGGTTCTCAGAGGAAAGAAGACGGATGGTACAAACGAAAGATGGGGTACCCTATCCGGCTTCTGTTTTATGTCTTCTGTCCTCTGTCTTCTGTCATCTGTTGACTGACACCTGACACCTAAAAAACGATGTAACACCTATGGACTTTCTCAGTTTGCAGTGTACGTTTATGGCTACCCACATCAGCTTTTTTTTGAGGCGGCCCAATAGCATGCCACCAGGTGATTCTTTTTAATTTCTTTCATCTCCGGAAATGCTTTCCGGCAAATCTCCATCGCATGCGGACAACGCGGGTGAAACCGACATCCGGGCGGTGGGGTCACAAGATTGGGCACATTGCCTTCAATACTTTTCAGTTCTTCTTCCATTGTAAACCTGGGGACCGCTTCCAGCAGAGCACGGGTATAGGGATGCAAGGGATTCTCAAACAGTTCTTCAACATCCGCAACTTCGCACAGGTTGCCGGCATACATCACGCCCACCCGGTCACAGGTTTCAGCCACCACCCCCAGGTCGTGGGTAATCAACAAAATCGAAGATATCACTTCTTCTTTAAGCCGCCGGAGAAGATCAAGAATCTGGGCCTGAATTGTTACATCCAGGTTTGAGGTGGCTTCATCGGCAATAAGTAAAGTCGGATTACAGGCCAGCGCGATGGCAATAACGATCCGCTGCTTCATCCCACCGGACAAATTATGAGGGTGTTGATTAACCACCTGCTCCGCATTGGGGATACCCAGTTTGTCGATGATTTCAATTGAACGCCGGTGCGCTTCTTTTTTGAAGCGCTTTTGCCAGAGATTAAACAGCGGAAGTTTATCAAGCATCCGCAGGCGAAAATCATCGGGATTGGTGGCAGCGATCCGGTAAAGGACCTGCAAAAATCTATTGAACGGGTTTCGCGAAGTCTCCGATCTTGCAAGTATTGCGGCGCTCATCTCCTTTTTCTGATGAAACAGAAAACTCTCGCTGACCTGTTCGCCAATACTCATGGTGGGATTCAGGGCCGCATTCGGCTCCTGGAAAATCATGGAAATACGATCCCCCCGCAGACTCTCCATATAAGTTTCGGATTGTTCAAGCAGATCGATACCATCCAATCGGTCGCTTTCATCCAGATAGACAATAACCTTACCGCCTATGATCCGCCCGGGCTCTTGAATAATACGCATGATGGAGCGAACGGTAACGCTCTTACCGCAACCCGATTCGCCCACCAGCCCAAAGGTGGACCCGTGATCCACCACCAGGCTCACCTTGTTCAGAGCCTTCACCACCCCTTCATAGGTGTAAAAGTTGGTAACCAGATCAACTATCTCAAGCAATTTCGCCATTCATCAAAACCTTGCGTATATTCTCACTAGCATCCCGACAATCCGAAATCCCTGCCCGCCATCGTCCGCCCGAGGCGGACTCAGGCGCGGTGGGCGGGCCAAATCCAAAATCTAAAATCGAATCATTTTCTTCGGACTTTGGGATCAAAAGCATCCCTCAAGGCATCACCGATCAAATTCCATGCCAGTACAAACAGCACAATACAACCGCCGGGAATCACAATGGCATACCAGAATTTCAACGGATCATCCGGCGGCCCTACAATGTAATTTCTCGCCAGGGCCACCATCTGGCCCCAATCGGCAAATCCTTTTGACTCTCCCAAACCCACAAAACTCATAAAGGAGGCGGTGATCACCATGGATCCCATATCCATAGACGCCATAATCAGCACCGGGTAAATGGCATTGGGCAAAATATGGCGCAAAATGATTTTGGCGTCAGAAACGCCCATGATTTTAGCGGCTTGCACAAAATCCTGATCCCGAAAAGTAAGAATTTCGGCGCGGATAACCCGCACGTACCAGCGCCACCCCACCATGGCGAGAGCAATCATAATTTTATCCAGTCCTCTGCCAAAGGCCACCACTATAGCCATCGCCAGAACCAGCGTCGGTATGGCCCACATGACATCCGTGATGCGCATCAGGATTTCATCGATGATCCCACCAAAATAACCGGCGATGGCACCCAGGGTCACCCCGACCAGACCGGCAATGCAAACAACAAAAAGCCCTACTTTGAAAGCGGTGCGGGTTCCCCAGACCACACCGTAAAAGATGTCGTACTGCCCGGAGGTGGTGCCAAAGATATATTTCTCGCTGGGCGGTTTGGGTGTGGGAGAAAAGCCCTTATGGGGCATCAAATAGGGATTATGGGCATATTTGGGGGGCGCGATATAGGGTGCCAAAACGGCCATCGCCGCAAAAAATAACAGCAGGGTAAATCCGATAATGGCCGCCGGATTTCTGAAAATCCGATCCAATGTAAATTTAAATTCCCGCAGTCGCGGATGGGGTGTTGTCATCGGCTAATTTAGATCCTTTTTCACATCCCTATTTCGTATCTCAATGGATGCTCTTGAAACCAAGTTTGGGAATGTCGAAGGACGAATGTCGAAGGAATGTATTCTATCGATTTTATATTTATTAAAAAGACAGAACGAAGCGACTTCAATAATTCGACATTCGACATTCGTCAATCGACATTCGTCATTCCAATTTGCCATTCAGTTTAGGCGAATTCTAGGGTCTATATAGGCATACAATATATCCAGCGTTAAATTTGTGAGCACAAATACAACTCCCATAAACAGACAAATACACATGAGCACCGGCATATCCAGCTGCACCGCCGATTCCGCCAGCCACCAGCCGATGCCGTGACGGTTATAGACCAACTCCACGGCAATACTGCCTTCCATGGACATGGCAATCAGCTGGGCGGCTACTGTAATTACGGGAAGCAGGGCATTTTTGCGCGCATGCTTAATATGAATCGTACGCTTGTCGGCGCCCTTGGCCTTGGCGGTAATCACATAGTCTTTTGAAAGCTCTTCAATCATACCCGAACGCATGACCCGCATGTTCAAGGCCACGACGACAATCACATAGGTCAGAACAGGCAAAACCAGATGGGCGAGGGCATCGAGGGTAATTTCCAAATGGCCGTTGAGAATGCCGTCAATTGTATACATTCCGGTATAGCGGGTAAATTTATCCGGATTGTTTAAAATGAACATACTCAACTGGTCGCTGATAACCCCCGGAGTAAATATTTGAAAATATCCATAGAAAATCATCAGTAACACCAGGGCAAATAAAAAAGTAGGCAGCGACCAGCCAACAATGGCTAGTATTCGGGTAATATGGTCGACCCATTTATCGCGGTGGATTCCCGATATCGTCCCCAGCCAGATACCAAAGAACAGCACAATCGGCGCTGCAAATAAGTTCATCTCCAGGGTAACGGGGAAATAAGTCCAGAAAGCTTCCCACACCGGCCGTGAGGCAACCAGTGACCAACCCATATTTCCTTTGAAAACCTCTTTCATCCATCGAAAATACTGAATATAGAAGGGATCATCGAGACCAAATTGCTTGATGATTTTAGGAATATCCTTGGCCTGCTGGGGGGAGGAAACATAGGTAGCCGCCCGTCGTTCCGGGCTGAAGGTCATCAGGATACCGAAAATAAGCACGGACACGCCAAAGAGAACAACAATCAGCAGCAGAAATCTTCGAGTGATAAAGGCCAGCATAAAATGATTGAGGTATTATTATTCAGTTTAGATTTGATCAATACTTCCAAAATTTATCGAAAATTAGGTTTAACCAGGAGTTGACCCTCAATGTCAGTGGTCAGTTGTCCTTGGTCCGTGGTAATAAAATGACAGGCAAGTTGACCAGCCGTATCCAATCCACAACTGACAACTCACAACAGACCACTGACATTTTGGTAGATGCAAATAAAGAAAAATTTTCCATTAAGTCAGTTTTTAAAAAAATTACTTTTTCATAATATGCTTCAATATTTCATTGTCATCCGTAAACATGGCATTCGGAACGAAGCCGTGCACGTAGTCTCGATACGCCCGCACGACTATCTGCTGATAGAGCGGAACACCGATGGCATCTTGATACCATATATTCTGCAATTTGGAGTAGATTTTGCGGCGTTTATCAGGATCGACATTTTCAATACCGGCATCACAGAACTTGTCAATTTCTTCGCTTTTCAATGCCATGAATCGGCCGTAATAACCGTTTGAATGCATAAACGGATAAACAAAGTTGTGCGGATCCGCATAATCGGCACCCCAGCCGCTTAAAAACAGCGGATACTGAAAACTGCGAATCTGGACGATGTAGTCTTTCCATTCCACATTGCGCACATCGATCCTGAATTTCGGATTGATGGACATGATGTTTTCAGCCAGCATATGGGCGGCAGCCTCCCGCATATCATTGCCAGTGTTATGGGTAATGATCATTTTAAAGCCTTTTTCCCAGACCTGGCCACCCAGGGCTTTTTTCAAGTATTCGGCTGACTTTCTCAGGTCGAAGTCATATACGCGAACATCCTCATGATAGGGCAAACCTTCCACATTGGGACTGCTTGGCATAATAACCAGGCCGTGAAAAACATCCTGTTTATAGGTCTCGCGATCAAAGGCGTGTAAAAAGGCCTTGCGGACGTTAATATCTGAAAAAAAATCAGGAGGAATACCATTGCCGTCCAGCTTGCCGCTACCGATATTCGGATTGCCGGTGGGGTTAATTTTGCGGCAGAACATAGCGGCTGTGAAGCCCAGTTGGGGAACTTCGTAAAGGCGGAGTTTATCCATAGCCCTCACTTCCGGCACGTAAGTGGTGTCCACCACTACACGATCCGCATCGCCGTTTTGTAGCATGAGCTTGCGGGTACTCCATTCCTTCACATACTTGACGATCCCGGTTTTTATTTTGGGTTTGGGTCCCCAGTAACTGTCAAAACGCTCAAAGACGAACTGGCTGGCGGGTTCCCATCGTTTCATCTTGAATGGTCCGGAGCCGTTTTCGATTTTCTGTAAAGGTTCATGGCCGGGTGAGGGGTTGTTGTACTTGGCCGCGTTTTTAAGGTTGCCGTCCCAGCATCCTTTAGAAATCGCCCATTCTTTATCCAGAACGGAGGATGCCGTGTAACACAAAATGCTCATCAGCGGCGGATAGGGCTTGGGTAAATGAAAAATAACCTTGTCGCCTCTGGCCTCCACCGATTTGTCGATGATCTCAAATATTCCGGGGATGATTTTTCCGTCCTTATCCCGTGTGGCGCCAGAGCCGCTGAGGGCTTCCAGCAGCATCCACATGGGACCACCATCCTGGTCCACGATCATGTTGCGCTTGAATGAATACACGACATCTTCCGCTGTGAGATCACCGCCCTCGTGAAACTTGACCCCCTTGCGAATGGTAAAGGTGTACGTCATCCCGTCCGCTGAAATGCCGCCATTTGCAACCGTGGGAACCTCGGAGGCCAGGAGTGGCACATACTTTTCGGTGGAAGAACCGTCAAAAAAAATCAGCGTCTCATAGAGGTTCCAGATACGCATAGATCCGGCAACATCATAAGAGGTGGCCGGATCGATAGTTTGGACCGTACGGTAATCAGCCAGTACAAATGTATCAGGGTTTTTTACCTCGGCCTGAGCCCCAACGGCAATTAGGGCCATTAGGATGCAGCCGATAAAACAGACAATTTTTTTCATTGCCAACCTCCTTTCGCTTCGAGGGTAAAGTAGATTATTCAAAACAAAACCCCGCCCATAATTTAAAGGCGGGGTTTTTATGCTGGCTAAACCATTTTTATCCTTTTTCGGAAAGTATTCGGTTTAAAATAGATTTTGGTTGTATGAAACTCATTAGCAGGAAGTTGTCAGGAAGGTCAACAAATTTAGCGGATAGCTGATAGTCCATAGCTCATAGTTGAATGGATCCACTTATTTCAGTATGGATCGCGGCTGAAAGCCGCTCCCGCTAAGAGGAATTAATTGTGGGGGTGGCTTTCAGCCACGAGTTAATGAGCGGTGACACACAAAACGAATTGAATTGTGGTGCACCTATCCGCATCATTAAATTTATTTCCTTCCTTCTCGATTATCATAAAAAAAGCCTGTTTTATGGCCATTTTTTGACTTAGATCAATGCTAAACTTCTATGTTTTATCTAATAAAGAAGAAAAGAGTAACTATATTAACCTGTCAGGGGAGAAAAGAAATGAAACATCTTAACCTTTATGAAGAAAACGATTTTGCCGAGAAAGCATTTAAAAAATTGTTGGTACATGATTCACCGTATTTTAAAATTCTTAATTTCAACTTCAAAGCCGGCCAGGAACTTCCCGTCCACAGCCATGAGATCGAGGGGCAGCTGAGTTTGTTAATTCTCGAGGGCGAAGGTGAATTTCTGGGAAAGGACAACGCTGCAATCCCGGCTAAAACCGGAGATGTGGTGATCAGCGAAATAGCCGAACCCCATGGTCTGCGCGCCAAAACCGACCTGAGGCTGCTGGTGACTATCGCTCCACCAATTTAGAAGATTTACCGGCTACGCCGATTGATCCCGGTGCCAGGGGATTAGAACCTGTAAACTGTAGAACTTGCATTTAAACCATTAGATTTTGGTTGTGGACAAGGCGTGAGGAGGAGAAGGAGCGCAACGTACTTCAGTACGTGAGCATCATTCGACGACGAGCAACGCAGTCCACGGTCAAAAGATGATGGTTTAAATGCAAGTTTACACGTTTTTTTCTATTATGGGGATCAATAGCTCCTGCGAAGGAATAAGTGCGCTAAAGTCCACGCCGGCATTGTATCTTTTTATCAGCCACAGCGGCACTTCAAATTCCTGGTGGGACAGGGTCCAGATATTGTCACCCCGTTTGATGGAATAGGTGAGTACTTTTTCAACTCGATAGGAAGCAAAAAAGTCTTCCGCTAACTCCTGGTGGTATTCAAATCTTTTTTCTACAAATTCTTCCCGGGTGATCCGGTGCAGCGGTATCTTGATTTTTTGATTTATATGCAGTGCTCGTCCGTAGCGAAATCCATTTAAGCTCCGGATTTCCCTGGCCGAAACATTCAGCCACTCGGCATAATGTCCAAGGGTCTCTTCGACCTCCACCTTTATGTTACCCACCTTTTTCCCATTCTGATTCCAGGTCTTCTTGACGATCAGATTGGCCAGAACGACTTCTGGATTATTGGGGGGACTTTTAATGGCGGGCGTTGCCGGCCGGGTCTCCATTTCCCTGGCTAACGCAGGTTCGGATGTTTCTTCCGGCAAAGCCGACGGTTTAGGCTCCGCAACATCTTCTACCATTATTTCCTTCGATTGCTGATCAACTGCAAGCCGGGCGATGTCTTTGTCGTCCGCTTCTTTATATAGAGGCACAGATTGCGAAGCTTCGACCCCCCTTGTTCCATCGGCATCATCGGATACAAGGTCGGTAATTTCGACAGGCGGTTGGGCTCGCTCTTTCCGGGCAGGCAGATACTCAACCATGGGATAGCCTACAAACAGGTTGTTGTCCGCTGGACCTTCCGGAGATTCTTTTGTTACCTTTTCCTGCGCATTGTCAGGTGACTTGTCGGCGACCGGCACAAGCGGATGTTCAGCTTCAATTACCCGCGTGTTTTGACCGCTCCGTCCCGATGTCGGTATAGCTGCCTGGCTGGCAAGCACCAGGCGGGTTTCAGGTTTTTCCTGGTTTGAAATCTTTGTCTCGGACTGTTTTGGCGGCGACGCCACTGCATCCTTGGCTGGTGCCGGTGTCTTCGGTTGGTGTTTGGCAACCAGGATAGGTTTTTCATCCGGCAGCGGAATTCTCAAGTTCTGGTTGACATAAATGGTCGCCCGGGAATTCAAATTGTTGGCCGCAATCAAGTCCGCGAGTTCAACACCATGTATTCTGGCAATTTCTCCGGTAGTATCACCCCGCTGGACCGTATATATCCAGCTTTTTTTCTGATAGTGTTTGTAAAATTTATCTTCCAATTTGGCGACCAGGATTTCCCAATCATCATCATTTCTGTAAGGCAGCCTTAGGCGGTATCCTTTGGGCACATATTTCTGACCGCGGAAAACCGGATGCCGCAAGGCCGGGTTCAGATCGCGCAGATCGGCCATTATGAGGCCAAGGTGCCGGGCCATCTGGGGCAGCGAAACGTAACCCTTCAGCACTATCTCCCGGCTTTTGACAGGGCGGTCCAGTTTGAGCTCACCAAAATATTTGTGGTAATTTTGGGCCGCCTCCCGGGCCGCCAGAAACTCGGAATAAAAATTTCGAGAGGCAAATTTAAAAATTCGGCTGCGATATTCCCTAAAGATCCGCTCATAGCTGCCCTTTTTCCTTCGAGCTCGTAACATGCCGGAAACACCATGATTATAGGCGGTAACGGCCATAGGCCAATTATGCAGTTTCCGATAATTGTGCCGCAACAATTTGGCAGCGGCATAGGAAGCAATAATCGGGTCGCGCCGTTCATCTATCGTATAGCCGACCTTCATATAATGTTTGCCGGTTGAGCGGGTGAATTGCCACATGCCGGAAGCACCAAATTTGCTGTAAGCTTTCGGATTAAATGAAGATTCAACATGGGGCAGATAGATCAGACCCTCCGGCAAACCCTCATTACGAAATATCCTTTTAATTTCATCAATATAGGCCCCGGAACGAATGATGCCTTCGCGGAAACGATCTTTTTGAAATTAAAAGGATAT
>Ga0265303_10000491_pt1 | contig 22285 bp, 18 predicted proteins | sample Helome_2_FD_192494 | JGI IMG/M metagenome (GOLD analysis project Ga0265303, IMG submission 192494) | Marine sediment microbial communities from subtidal zone of North Sea - Hel_20160317 (Illumina Assembly) | ecosystem: Environmental > Aquatic > Marine > Subtidal zone > Sediment ... | reverse complement strand
ACGCAAGGAACCTTTCCAGCATTACGTAGGGCCTTCGTTGCCTTTTTGCCCACGCTTTCTCTTTCTGATCCTTTGATTGTAATTGATTTCATTATCTAAGTTTAATTAATATTTACATTAAAAATTTCGACGCAATTGAGGTGTTGTGGTGCACTCTGTGCATAACATCGGCAAAAAGCTCGGCACAACTCAATACTCTTATTTTTCCACTTTCTTTTTTAATAGGGATGGAATCTGTAACGATCAATTCCAACAATTGCGATTTTTCTATTTTTTCATATGCATTACCTGATAGCAATGCATGAGTGGTTATAGCCCTGACACTCTTAGCCCCTCGTTCCATCATAAGATCGGCTGCTTTTGCTAAGGTGCCTGCCGTATCCACCAGGTCATCAACCAGGACAACATTTCTATCCTGAACCTCACCTATAAGTTCCATATGTGAAATTATGTTGGCCTTTGCTCTTTGCTTGTAACAGATGACCACATCACTTTGCAGTGCTTTGGAATACGCATAGGCTCTTTTGGAACCACCCATATCGGGAGATGCTATAGTAAGGTTATCCAAATTAAGGCTCCTCAGATATGGAAGAAACAAGGTAGAAGCAAACAAATGGTCCACTGGTTTTTCAAAAAACCCCTGTATTTGATCTGCATGAAGGTCCATAGTAATAATACGCGTAGCCCCTGCAGTTTCAAGCATTTTAGCAATTAATTTTGCCGCTATAGGAACTCTTGGTTTATCCTTTCTGTCTTGCCGTGCCCATCCATAATATGGAATTACAGCTGTAATATGCCTGGCTGAGGCACGTTTTGCGGCATCTAACATCAACAGCATTTCCATAAGGTTTTCAGAACTTGGATTCGTAGAACCAATTACAAAAATTCTAGTACCACGAATAGACTCTTCAAATGATGGTTGGAATTCCCCATCGCTGAAATGCGAAAACAAAACATTACCCAAATCTGCACCATATGATTTGGCAATTTTTTTACCCAATTCCATACTTTGGGTACAGGCAAAAATCTTCGGTTCTGGTACTTGATAAGCCATGGTTAATCTCTTGTTTTCTAGTTTCTTAAAACCCCTGATTCTTAAGGAGGTGCAAATTTAAAAATTTATTTGGGTTGCTAAAGGATAAATGTGGGTTATTTTAGTTTTGCAAACGAAATTATTTTTTAGCTTTGCAGTCCCTTTGCCTCGGTGGCGGAATTGGTAGACGCGCCGGATTCAAAATCCGGTTCTGCAAGGAGTGTGGGTTCGATTCCCACCCGAGGTACGGATAAACCACGATAACGTGGAAATTCAAGCGAGTTTCAAAAAAGAAGCTCGCTTCTTTTTTGAAGTGAAGCGCTGTGTTTCCTATTGTGGTTTTCAAAACAAGCTGGAAGGGAAGAATTGCAGCGTAATTCAATCCCACCCGAGGTAAAAAGCCTCCAGGATTTCCTGGGGGTTTTTTATTATAAAAGATATCTTTTTTTGCCATATCTATTTATATGTTGTGAAATAATCTTTAACTTGTTACCTTATTAATCAATTAAACCTAGATTCAATGAAATTAATAGATAGCGAAATAGACCATTATTGGGTTCACTTTCAGTCAGGAGGAGCTGAGAAGAGCAGTGTTTATCCACGTGCCCTTGTAAAATGTTATAATCATGAAGATTTTGTGGTACAGCTGAACTTCTATCCTGATAATAAAAGCATCCCTGCAAATAGTTACGATAAAAGAAATAAATTAGTGTATTTACGCTACCCCATTTCAATGTATCCAAATATTATTGATATTTTGAGAAATGAAAAACCAATTTATTTTAGTTATTCTTTAAACTTGAATATGGGCTTCATCAGAACAGGCAAAGAGCCTATTGGAGAAGGAGATAGCGATGCTGATTTCTAGCAAAACTGTTTTAAGGCGTATCATTACTAAATGGATTTCTAGAAAATGATAATCCATTAGAAGTATAATAATTACAAATCAATAGTTTACTTAATTTATGTTAACCCTCCGGGATGCCCGGAGGGTTTTTTAATTTGGTGATTCTCCTGATATATTCCTTCTAAACCCTTATACGCAATTTATTCCTTATCAATTGGAACAAGATCAATCTATATACTAATGATTATTAGTTTCAAGGAAGACTTTTATGGTCGTTTCAAAGTAGGATTTCTAATTAGAGAAAATATTAATTGCCATTGGTCGGTATTTTCTATTTGTTTAACTAATTAAAGCAATAACCTCCTTAGCTATAAACTGTGACAAATCCCGTTCATCTGAATCAAAACTGCATTATATCAATTTAAAGTGTTGTTAGTCTATAATTTGAAATAAGACTTTAAAGAATACAGAATTTGGGATCATATTAATTTTTACTATTTGGGATATGAAAACAGCTTTACTTATTAAAGAAATCTATTTAGAGGGTTTCAGGAATTTGGGGAATATTATTGTGCAGAAGTATTTTAAGGCTTTTGCCTGGTTTAGTTTTATTATGTTTTTTGTGGTCCTTTATGCCTTTATTTTTAGGGTATATACAGGATTCGCATTTGATTAATTACTAACTTAAATATACTACTATGGCTCAAAGACATAAAGGATTTAGTTTAATCGACTTTATTGTAGCAGCAGGATGTTTGTTTATTTCTGTGATGATGTTTATGATAATGACAGCAGCAGGGGTGCAGTAGTTTCATCTCCGCTCTGTGAGTTTCGGAGGATAAGACTCCACCTTCACTTTTGCTGGTTTTAGGTGGACGAATTAAATAACCAACCTAAATAATAATTAATCCCTGTAAGGTTTAACCTTAGAGGGATTTTTTTATTGTAACTCCCCACATGTTCTTTATAATATCTATTCAAAGGTTGCACTATAGAAATTACGCATTTTATCAGGGAATTCTGTTCCCTTGGCTAAAAGAGCAACAAAAAACTAAACTTAGAATGGCTTTTGAAGTCTTATAAGTGAATTCTAAAATTAGTGTTATGAAAACGATGGTATTACTTAAGGAAATTTATTTGGAAGGATTCAGGAATTTAGGGACCCTTATTGTCCGAAACTATTTTAAACTTTTTGCATGGTTTAGCTTTGCAATGTTCTTAATTGCGCTCTATGCATTTATCTTTAGAGTGTCTACAGGATTTGCATTCGACTAATACATGCAGAAAACCCGCTAAAATGGTTCAAAATAAATATGGAAAAAATCCAAAAAATAGGAAATAATCCATAACTTAGCTGTCCTTTTTAGACAGTTATGCAAAAGACCATTCTTCATCTGGATCTGGATACCTTTTTTGTGTCCGTAGAACGGCTCATTAATTCCGAGCTGCAAAACAAGCCCCTGCTGGTAGGTGGTACCAGCGACAGGGGAGTAGTGGCTGCCTGTAGCTACGAGACCCGGGGTTTTGGCATACATTCCGGGATGCCCATGAAAATGGCACGGGAACTTTGCCCTGAAGCCGTTGTCATCCGCGGTAACGCAGGGACCTACAGCAAGCACTCCGATCTGGTCACCGAAATCATCAAAGAACAGGTACCCGTTTTTGAGAAATCGAGTATAGACGAGTTCTATGCGGACCTCTCCGGGATGGACCGCTTTTTTGGCTGCTACCACTACGCCTCCGAATTGCGGAAAATGATCATTAAAGAAACCGGGCTCCCCATTTCCTTCGGGCTGTCTGTAAACAAAGTAGTCTCTAAAGTAGCTACCAACGAGGCTAAACCCAACAACCAGCTGAAAGTAGATTTTGGCTATGAAAAACCCTTTCTGGCCCCGCTCTCTATCAAAAAAATCCCTATGGTGGGTGACAAAACCTACCAGACGCTCAGAAACCTGGGACTCAGAAAAGTAAAAACCGTACAGGAAATGCCTGTGGACCTTATGCGACGCGTACTGGGGGCAAACGGTGCTGTCATCTGGAAACGGGCCAATGGGGTAGACAATACCCCCGTGATCCCTTTCTCGGACCGCAAGTCTATTTCCACAGAACGCACTTTTGACCGCGATACCATAGATGTCATCAAACTAAAAGGCATCCTTATCGCCATGACAGAGAACCTGGCCTACCAGCTCCGCAGGGGCGAAAAACTTACTGCCTGCATTGCTGTTAAGATCAGGTATTCAGATTTTAATACCTATTCCAAACAGCTTCGTATTCCATATACCAGTGCAGACCATATTCTGATCCCCAAAATTCTGGAACTGTTCAGAGTCCTGTATAACAGGCGTTTGCTGGTGAGGCTTATAGGTATCCGCTTTAGTCATCTGGTGCCGGGCAATTACCAGATCAACCTGTTTGAAGATACCGAAGAAGCCCTGAACCTCTATACCGCAATGGATAGTATCAGGGAGCGCTTTGGCGATAAAAGCGTGTTAAGAGCCTCCGGCCTGGGTGCCAGAACCATTGGAAGAATGCACAACCCCTTTAATGGACAACCACCTATAGTTCTGGCGCATAGAAAGCAGTGAAATCCACCTTTGCACTTGTGGGCTACGGTGGATAAAGATGAAACTAAAAACAGGATTAAAACCCCCTTATCCGCAGAATAGTGCATGAAAGCTCCGAAATCAGGAGCTGAGGAAGGAAGCGACGCGGAGTTTCAGGCATGGTTTTTCAATTTGTGAATTGAAAAAATTCCTTGGATAAGGCGCCCTTTTCTTTGCTTCATTTCTTTTGGACGAACAAAAGAAATGAAGAGAATACAAAGAAAATGAAGAACTAAAACAATAACAAATCGAATACCAACACCTATGTATCTCAACTGTCACACATACTACAGCCTTCGATACGGGACTTTCTCCGAAGTAGCCCTCTTAGAACTTGCCCGGGAAAACCAGGTGACCCAACTGGCACTTACAGATATCAACAATACCTCTGCAGGCCTGAACTTTGTCCGTAAAGCGACTGAATACAACATAAAACCCATTTTAGGGATCGATTTCAGAAACGGGGCAGATCAATGCTTCGTAGGCATTGCCAAAAACAATGGAGGCTACCAGGAACTAAACGCCTTCCTATCTGCCCACCTCCACGAGGAAAAAGAAATCCCCCAAAGAGCCCCGAAGTTTAAACACGCTTTTATCATCTACCCCTTTGAAAAAGTATTGCTCAACGACCAGACCGATTTCCGGGAACAGGAGTTTATAGGAATTTCCATAAGGGATCTCCGGCGGCTCCCCTTCTCCAGTTTAGTGGAAAAAAAGGACAAATTGGTAGTATTGCAACCCGTTACATTCAGGAATAAGCGCGACTTTAATGCGCACCGTTTGTTGCGGGCCATAGACAAGAACGTGCTGCTAAGCAAGCTCCCAAAGGAGGAAGAGGCTGGCGAAGACGAAAAAATGTTTCCCATTCAGAACCTGGCTACGGCCTTTATAGAATTTCCCTTTATTCTTGAAAACACAGAATGGCTCATGAATTCCTGCAGCATCCATTTTGATTTTTCCAAAAACCGCACCCCCCAGAATTTGCGGACCTACCTGGGGAACAAAGAACAAGACGAAAAACTCCTGGAGCAATTGTGCAGGGACGGACTCCCTTACCGCTACCCCGTGGTGGACCAGCCTATCCGGGAGCGTCTGGAAAAAGAGCTGGGACTGATAAAAGAAAAGAACTTTGTCTCCTATTTTTTAATTAACTGGGACATTGTTTCCAAAGCCCGTGAAAAAGGGTTTTTCTATGTGGGGCGGGGCAGTGGTGCCAACAGCATTGTGGCTTATTTGCTGCGCATTACCGATGTAGACCCCATAGAACTCGACCTGTATTTTGAGCGCTTTATTAACCTCTACCGGGCCAATCCGCCCGATTTTGATATTGATTTTTCATGGAGGGATCGGGAAGAGATTACGCAGTATATTTTTGATCGCTTTGATCATGTCAGCCTATTGGGCACCTATGTCACCTTTAAACATAAGGGCATTGTACGGGAACTGGGAAAAGTCTTTGGTCTGCCAAAGGCAGAAATTGATGTTTTAAGCGACAGGCACTACCAGCTTTCCCAATTAGATGAGGTATCACTGCTGGTATTAAAATACGGGCAGTTAATAAAAGGCTTCCCCAACTACCTGAGCATCCATGCCGGGGGAATCTTAATTACCCAAAGGCCCATCCACTATTTTTCGGCTACGCATTTACCCCCAAAGGGTTTTGCCACCGCCATGTTTGATATGGTGATTGCTGAAGATGTAGGCCTCTACAAATTTGACATTTTAGGCCAGCGCGGCCTGGCAAAGATCAAGGAAACCCTGCAGATCCTGCAGTTAAATAGGCCTGAAAAGTTTTACGAAATAGACATTCATAATATCAAAAGCTTTAAAGAGGACCCCTGCATTAACCAATTGATAAAAACCGCCCAGTGTATGGGGTGTTTTTACGTAGAATCCCCTGCTATGCGTATGCTGCTAAAAAAGCTGGAGGTAGATAATTATTTGGGACTGGTAGCAGCCAGTTCCATTATCCGCCCCGGGGTGGCCAAGAGTGGAATGATGCGCGAATACATCCTGCGGCATCGCGAAAAGGGCAGGGCAGAGGAAAAGGGCCACCCGGTAATGTTAAACATTATGCCTGAGACCTATGGCATTATGGTTTACCAGGAAGACGTCATAAAAGTGGCCCACTATTTTGCCGGACTCACCCTGGGAGAGGCCGATGTGTTGCGAAGAGGAATGAGCGGAAAATTCCGTTCGCGGGAAGAGTTCCAGAAGGTGCAGGACAAGTTTATGGACAACTGCCGTAAAAAGGGCTATGAAGAAAAGCTGATCTCCGAGATCTGGCACCAGGTAGCCAGTTTTGCCGGCTATGCTTTTGCCAAAGGGCATTCAGCTTCTTATGCTGTGGAAAGTTACCAGACCCTGTTTTTAAGGGCTTATTACCCCCTGGAATATCTGGTGGCGGTGCTTAACAATGGGGGTGGCTTTTACCGTTCAGAGTTTTATGTGCACGAAGCCCGGATGATCGGAGCTACTATACATGCGCCCTGTATTAACAAGAGTTTTGCAGTAAACTGTATTTATGGTACAGACATTTATCTGGGCTATATGTATTTAAAAGAACTGGAGAGCCGGGTAATGGAACGTATTTTAAAAGAGCGGCAGCTGCATGGGGTCTTTACTTCTTTGGAAGATTTTTTAGACCGGGTAACTATTTCCATAGAGCAGCTGAGTATCCTTATACGTATAAACGCATTCCGGTTTACAAAAATTAACAAACACAAACTGTTATGGGAGGCTCATTTATTTCTTTCCAAAGGTACTATTATGGACCACCCTAAACTGTTTCCACCCACCCACCAGAAATTTAAGATTCCACGCCTGCATACCACAGACCTGGAGATGGCCTTTACCCAATTGGAACTTCTGGGTTTCTGCCTGTGTTCCCCTTTTCATTTGTTAAAGGAGCCTCCAAAAAACACAAATGGCAGCAGGGATTTGGAGCGGTATCTGAATAAAAATATAGATATCTATGGCTATTTGGTTACCGTTAAGAATACAATTACACATAATGGCAAACGCATGCATTTTGCCACCTGTGTAGACCAGCATGGGGAGGTTTTTGACACGGTGCTTTTCCCCCCGGTGGCTGCCAAATACTATTTTAGGGGCAGGGGTATTTATAGGTTCTACGGGAAGGTGGTAAGTGAGTTTGGCTTTTTAAGTATAGAGACCATAAAGATGCAAAAGCAGGAAGTAATCCAGGACCCCAGGTATGCTGATATGAAGACAGCTAGTAAAAGGCTATTGACCGTGCCAAAAAATAGGGATAGCGCTAATTGAGAATAGGATATATTATGTATTTTTAATACTAGCGGCATCCCTCTTTTTAATTCATAAAAGGAAATAGGGAAAAAGATTCTAATCTGCTGTAATTCCAATAAAACTAAAAAGAAAATACACCTAAATAAAGTCACCCATTGATCCGAGTTCTAAATCATAAAGACCAGCGAGTAGCCCAAGTTATCCGATCCGTTTTTCAGGATTCTTACCCTATTGAGGCCAAGCTTTTAAACGCAAAAGACTTTCCACCCCTTAAAAGAACTTTAGTGGAATTTTTAGATAGTAAAAATGTGTTTTATGGTTTCTATAAAGAAAAAAACTTAGCAGGGGTGGTGGAGGTAAAAGCAGAAGTAAACAACACGCATATCCAAAGCCTGGTAGTACACCCCGAATTTTTCAGGCAGGGAATCGGCAGTGCCCTTGTTCAATTTGTATTAGACAATTATAACACCAAAACTTTTACTGTAGAAACCGGCCTGGCCAATGAACCGGCCAAAGATTTATATTATGGGTTTCATTTTAGAAAGGTCAAAGAATATAGTACAGAGCAAGGAATACGTAAAATTGCTTTTTTAATGCGAAGAGGATAGTCTAAAATATTATATACCTTTAGTAAAAAGGAATTATTTTTTTATGGGTCTGGGTATAATTCCTGTCCGTTTTCCCCATTCCAGCCACATTTGAGCCATTGTATTAACCATTTCTGCATTAGCAGTTGCCATATCATTCATTTCTGTCCGGTCTTTTTCCATATCAAACAGTTCCCAGTCTTTTAATTCTAACTCAGCTGTTTTATCCCAGAGATAAGAATTTTTTTTACTCGCTTTAGAAATCAACTTCCACTTTCCCATACGAACTGCACGGTTGCCTTCATGCTCCCAATAAATGGCTTCCCGATCCAGGTCTTTACCTTCCAATGCAGGCACTAAACTTGTACCTTCCATCGGATGAATAGTATTTTCATTGTAATTGGCAGGATATTCAAGGCCACTTATTTCCATACAGGTTGCCATGATGTCTATTAAATGCGCAGGGCTTTTTCTTAATTCACCACCCTTTTTAATTTTTGCCGGCCAATGAACAATTAGAGGGGTCGCAATGCCTCCTTCATGCACCCAGTGTTTGTATTCCCTGAAGGGGGTGTTACTGGCATTTGCCCACTTAAGGCCATATGCTGTATATCCATCAGCAGGGCCGGGCCAACCTTCTTTCATTATTTTAATAGGCTTTCCGTCACGGCTGCTAAAAGGGATCATCTCAGTTTGTACTTCATCAGGAGCCATTGCTACCACCTCTTTATTTGTCGGCCTGTTTTCTATCCAATCCAATTCTTCTGCACAAGCCCCATTGTCCTGCAAATAAAATATTACGGTATTTTCCAGTTGACCTTGGGCCTTTAGGGCATCTACCATCTGTCCAATTCCTTCATCCATTAATGTGGTCATGGCCGCATAGGTTTCCATATTCGCAAGTTCCCAGGCTTTGTCGGGCACATTCTCAGACCAGGGTTTCACAAAAGAATCCCTGGGGCTCAATTGCCAATCTTCATTCAACAAACCCATTTTCTTCATCCTTTCAAAACGAGTTTTTCTCATTTCATCCCAACCCATGTCATATTTTCCCTTGTATTCAGCAATAGCTTCCGGAGGTGCCTGCAAGGGCCAATGCGGCGCGGGATACGCTAAATAGAGAAAAAAGGGAGAATCCCTTTTATTTTCTTTTATACATTTTACGGCATAATCTGTGAAGGCTGTGGTGCTATAAAAATCTTCTGATGGAGGCACATAGTCATTGTCTTCTGCCAAAGAACGAGGATCATAATGGCTACCTGCACCGGAGATCATTCCATAAAATTTATCAAAACCTCTTTGCCTTGGCCAGTTACTTTTATCCGGCTTATCTATGACGTAAGGGGTAATATGCCATTTTCCAGACATATAGGTAGAATAACCCCCTCTTTTTAAAGCTTCGGCAATAGTTACCGCATTATTGCTCAAATCTCCCCTGAATGCAGGTATTCCCCTGTCGTATACCATATGGCCTATTCCTGCCTGTTGCGGGTATAAACCGGTAAGCAAAGAGGCACGGCTGGGACAACAACGAGCCCCATTGTAAAATTGAGTGAACCTTAATCCATTTGCTGCCAGTTGGTCGAGTTCCGGGGTATTTATTTCACCGCCGTAACAGCCAATATCTGAATATCCCATATCGTCTGCAAGGATCAGGATAATATTTGGAGGAAGCTGTTTTTTAGGCGCTTCCTTAGGGGATTCACAGTTTTGAAAAATGATAAGGCATACCAAAATCATGAGCAATGGAGCAGCTGTATTCTTCATTGAACAGGGATCTTATTTATCCAAACCGCCATTTCGCCATTTCCCCTATGTGCCCAGGCATAATAAGGGATAGCAGTTAGAGTTGGGCTTTCAATTTTACCAAGGCCACCTAGTAAGTCTGGTTCAAAAGAATAGCTAAATTCTTCACCCCCAGGTACCCCGGTATTCAGTACACCTTCCGGGTTATCTACTTCTTCTGCACAAAAGACCAGGGGTCCCCGTTCTATGGCCAACTTCCCTTTATTAGCCAATACCTGTTCATTGCTCACCACTTTACGAACAGGCATTTCAAAGACAATAGTTATCTTATCGTTTCTTTGCCAGTTATGTTTTTCCAGGCTTATATAGCCATCTTCTATTAAAGGCTCCACACTTTTGCCGTTTATTGATATGGATATCGCAGGTTTATAGTCGTCTGCATAATTATAAAGCTCGCCATCCATGACTTCATTCCGTACCCATCCGGGAACTCTTAAGTTAAGAACTGCAGCTACAGTTGGGGTATTTAAGACTTCAATTTCAATCTGCCCATCCCAGGGGTAGTTTGTGGTCTGACTTAGTCGAAGGTATTGGTCTCCAAGGGCAATCTCGGCCTTGTTCCCTATATAAAGGTTTACGAATACTTGATTCCCTTTAGTGGCATAGATATAACCCGGAAGTGAAGGTAAAATGCGAACAACATTTACCGGACAGCAAGAGCAATCAAACCAAGGAGATCTGCCACAAACACCCTGGTTAAATTTGGTAATCCCATCGGCCTCAAGAGGATTGGGATAAAAGAAGGTATTGCCCTCAAAAGAAACCCCTGCAAGAAAACCATTATAGAGAGTCCGCTCAAAAACGTCCATATATTTCACCTCTCCGCTTTTGAGAAACATGCGTTCATTCCATAACATGAGTGCAATGGCGGCACAGGTTTCGGTATAAGCCGTTGCATTGGGGAGTTCATAATTGGGACCAAAGCCTTCGTACCTGGGTTCTGCGCCAATTCCCCCGGTGATATAAATCTTTTGGTGTACAATATTATTCCAAATCTTATCGAGTGCTTCATCATAAGCAGTTTCTCCGGTCAGCGCCGCAACATCTGTAGCTGCAGCATAGAAATACCCTGCCCTTACGGCATGTCCAACGGCCTCTTTCTGTTCAGCGAGTGGCACGTGGTCCTGCTGATATTTTCCGGCATATTTCCCCTCTGTAGTATTATGACCTTCTGCATTACCCCGCTGATCTATAAAAAATTTGGCAAGGTCCAGATATTTTTTTTCTCCTGTAACACGGTACAGTTTAACTAACCCAAGTTCTATTTCCTGATGCCCAGGAACCCCCATGTTTTTCCTGGGCCCAAATACTTGTTCTACAAGGTCGGCATTTTTAAGGGCGACATCCAATAAGTTTCTTTCTCCGGTTGCCTGGTAATGTGCAACTGCCGCTTCATACAGGTGTCCCACATTATACAATTCGTGGTAGGTTTGGAGATTGGTCCATCTTTTAGTTCCTCCACCATCCGCGGCCTTTTCAGGGTCTATAGTACGGTTGGTATACAGATAGCCATCTTCTTCCTGAGCTGCCGCGATCTTAGCAATCAAATCGTCCAGATAGGATTTGAGTTCGGCATCATCATGTACCTGCAGTGAGTAACTAGCCCCTTCAATTACTTTGAAGACATCGGAGTCATTAAAATATATACCCTCAAATTCACCCTCTTCCAATCCCCCGGCAATCGCAAAATTTCTAAGCCTTCCGGTTTCCTCACATTTTTTAAAATTATAAGGTAGTGTTACCTTCCGATTGGTTTCCAAACGGGGAGTCCAGAAATGATCCTCAATTTGCACCGAAGTAAAGGGTACCGGCTGAATTGGGTAATCTAAAATAGTATTATTGGCAACAGCAAGATCAGTTTTAGGTTCTTTTTCCTGACAGGAAACCGTAAGCAATAGTCCGCTAACCATCACATACATTAAAAATAAAGAGGGGAAGTATAAACGGCCGGACTTTTCAGATGAGGATCTAAAGAATATCGGAGACCATTCTAAAAAAAGATATAAAATTTTATTTTTCATGTTTTCGGTTGACAATGGGAGTAACCCAACTGAGAATCTTCATACCCTTTTTTTGTTTTTCACATATATTAATTTATGTCTGCTTTTTGGGCTTTCTCTTTGCTCTATCTCAAATTTCCCAAGGGATTTAATTAAAGGAGTCAATTTCTGAAATCCGTAATTCCGGGGATCAAAATTCGGTTGTTTTTTTTGCAACAAACTACCAACATCCCCTAAAAAAGCCCATCCGTCATCGTCTGATGTATCGTTAATGGTTGTCGCAATTAATTTAATTTCCTTAGGAGTTATTTTGTCCACACTATCTTTGTTTGCTATTTTTTGACTTTCAGATTCTGCCTCTTTAGATTGGTTTTTCAGAATTTCAATATATATAAACTTGTCGCACGCCACAATAAACGGGTTTGGTGTCTTTTTTTCTCCGATTCCTATCACCTGCATTCCTGCTTCTTTCAGACGAGTTGCCAAGCGGGTGAAATCACTATCACTGGAAACAAGGCAGAAACCATGAACTTTTCCTGAATACAGGATATCCATTGCATCAATAATCATCGCTGAATCTGTGGCATTCTTTCCGGTGGTATAGCCATATTGCTGTATGGGAGTAATCGCATTCTCAAGGAGTAGATTTTTCCATTTTGACAAACGGGGTTTGGTCCAGTCACCATAAATCCTTTTTATCGTGGGGTTACCGTATTTGGCTATTTCTTCCATCATCTCTTTTATGTAAGCCGACGGAATATTATCACCGTCGATTAGTACGGCTAAATTTGAATTCATATTGTAATATTTTTTTAATGTGGTATCGTTCCCGAAGATAATGAATCCTAATTCGGGAGAAGGTTTATTGACTTGATTATCTGAAAATTCTAATCACCAACAGCAATCAAATTGGGTCTTTTGTTTAAATGTCCTGTAATCTGCTCATAGGCTAATGCGAACTCCAGCACCTTTTTGTCATCTCCAAATTTGCCCATGACTTGCATGCCCATTGGCCTGCCTTGCGTATCGAATCCAACCGGGACATTAACAACGGGGATACCCCCTAAACTACCTAAAATAACTACTTCCATCCAGCGATGATAAGTATCCATCTCTCGTCCATTTATTTGTTTAGGCCAATGGATCTCTTTAGGAAACGGGAATACCTGGGCTGAAGGTAAAACCAGGAAATCAAATTCCCCAAACATCCTGTCTAATTCTGTGTACCAGTTGGTGCGAATTATATTTGCCTTATCTACATCTTGTTCATCAAAATTTAAGCCTTGTTCAATTTCCCAGATCAACTCTGGTTTGAGTAGTTCTCGAGTAGTAGGATCCTGATAGTAATCTAGCATATCTATACGTCCGTAATGGCGCAGCGTGGTCCAGCTCTCCCATAAATCTGACATGGTAAAATTGGCCTGCATGGATTCAACATGAGCTCCTGCGCTGGATATGTCTGCAAGACTGGTTTCACATAATTCTATAATGCCTGGCTCCATCGCCAAATAATTACCCAGATTACCCATCCAGCCAATCTTGATCTTATCAAGACTCAGGGGTTTCAAATCATTAAAAACAGGGTTAAGAGCAATTGTCTGTAATAATTTTATAGTATCACGGGTATTACGACCCATTGGCCCAGAGGTCCAAAGAAGTCGATTAGTGGCATCCCCCTCATCCATTACTACAGTTGTACTTGGTCTGAAACCTACCACATTATTAAAGGCACCAGGATTTCTTAGGGAACCCATCATGTCACCACCATCGGCTACCGGAAGCATATATGTACCCAGCCCACAGGCCGCACCACCACTACTACCTCCACAGGTGAGTGCCGGATTGTATGCACTTCCGGTAGTACCGAATACAGGATTGTAGCATTGAGAGCCTAAACCAAATTCCGGAGTATTTGTTTTACCAATAAAGATGGCTCCCTGACTTCGAATTTTGGCTGCTAAAGCACTATCTTCTTCAGCTATTCGAGTAGCAAACATGGGTGATCCACTTGTGTAAGGCAGACCTGCCACCGGAGCCAAATCCTTTATGGCATGAGGCATTCCATGCATCCATCCCCAATATTCATTTCTGGCTAAAGCCAGGTCTGCCTGCCGTGCCTGGCTCAACAATTGGTCATCACTAACCATGCTGACAATAGCATTATATACCGGATTGTAACGATGGATACGATCCAGGTAGGCCTGCATCACCTCCACACAACTGGCCTGTTTTGTCCTTATTGCTACAGATAGGTCCGATGCACTGAGATTCGTTAAATCGGAAGGAAGATTAGCTACAAAAAGTTTTTTCGAAAAAGGAAAGGGTATGGAAAGTAGGGCACCACAGGCTGCCGTATTTTTTATAAATTGTCTTCGTTCCATAATGGTTTTTGAGTATTTTAATTCCCTTATTCCAGGGCATAGGCAACATAAACATCATTGGATGGCGTACCCATTTTCCCGCCACCACAGGCAATCACAATATATTGTTTTCCGTCTATTTCATAGGTAGCAGGAGTGGCATAACCCCCTGCTGGCAAGGCCGTTTCCCAGAGTAATTCCCCGGTTTTCATATTAAAAGCCCTAAATTTTTCATCCTTTGTTGCGGCTATAAACAGCACACCGCCGGCAGTAATTACCGGACCACCGTAATTTTCAAGACCACTAACTGGATATTCAGGATCATTTAGTTCTTCTTCATTACCCAACGGAATTTTCCAAAGATATTTCCCGGTATTTAAATCAATAGCATTCAAAGTTCCCCATGGAGGTTTTATTACAGGATAATCCCGATTGTCTTTAAACCTTCCAAAACCAACCATGCCGTAAGGAGCATCATCTGTTGCTTCGGTCCTGTGATCTGATGTTTCAATTCCACTTAAATATTCTGATAGGGCTTTTACTTCATCATCCGTAAGGTTGGACATGGCAGGCATTGCACCCTTGCCATTCTTTATATTATTAACTATATCTGCTTGTGAAAGTCTGGATTTAACATTTTGAAGTTCAGGGATAACACCAAGCCCCTGTAAATTTCCTCCATGGCAAGGCGCGCAGTGTATTTGTGTTAAAGTAGCCCCGTAACTTAATTTTTTACCATCCTTATAACCAATTCTGGCCATTCTTACAATCCAGGGCATTTCATTACTATTTACATACATGGTTCCACTGCGGGGGTCCACGGCTGCTCCTCCCCATTCTGCACCCCCATCAGCACCGGGAAATAAAATAACACCTGCTGTATCAATTGGAAAGAATTGCCCTTCAGAGGTTATCTGTTTAAATCTTTCCAGGACGGTTAACCCTTTAGTGTTTTGTTCTTTATCAATAAAATCATCCACAAAAGCCTGCTGGTCCGGAGCATAGAGGTCTGATTCTTTTAATAGCTGCCGAGCAAAGGGGGCAGGTTTTAGAGGTAATGGTTGCGTTTTTGCCGTTGTATCACCTTCCAGCGTTGTAGCAGGGTATGGTTTTTCCTCTATGGGAAAAAGAGGTTCACCGGTTACACGATTGAATACATATACATGGCCACTTTTCGTTATTTGAGCCACTGCGGGTATCTTTTGGCCGTCCTTTTCCACCTCAAGCAGGTTGGGTGGAGCTGGTAAATCCCTATCCCAAACATCGTGATGCACCATTTGAAAATGCCAGATTCTCTCACCTGTTTCTGCATCCAGGGCCAACAGGCTATTGGCAAACAAATTATCGCCAATCCGGGCACCACCATACCAGTCGAAAGCAGCAGATCCTGTAGGCGCATATACTATTCCCCGTTTTTCATCCAGCGCCATTCCCGCCCAATTATTGGCCCCTCCAATCTTATCATTTTTATAGGCGTCTTCCGGCCATGTATCATAGCCAAATTCTCCAGGTTTTGGAATGGTATGAAAGATCCACTCTAACGCACCCGTAACTACATTATATGCACGGATATGACCAGGAGCTGCACCAGGAGATTCTGAGGTTCTGGAACCCATAATGTATAAATTTTTGTAGATCACCCCAGGGGTAGTTACCACGATGGGAACTTTTTCCGGGTTTCTTCCTAGGTCGTTTCTTAAATCAATGCTTCCTTTAATACCAAAAGATTCAATTACAGTCCCGTCGGCAATATCAATGGCATAAAGCATATAACCTGAAGTATAAAACAACCTGTTTTTTTCTTCTGAATCTGAGCGCCAGTACATTAAGCCCCTACTTAATCCCAGGCCCGTTTCATCTGCAGTATCCGGCCTGTATTTCCATAGTTCCTGGCCCGTTTTTGCATTTATTGCAAATAGTGTATTAGCCGGATTTACACCCAGGAGTTTTTCTCCAATTATTAATGGATTTGTTTGTATCTGTGAATTTCTGCCCTCCTCAAGACCACCGCTATTGTAGCTCCATGTAAGCTTTAACTGTCCAACATTTTCCGTGGTGATTTGATCCAATACCGAAAAATGAGTTCTTTCAGGGTCTCCCAAATAATGATTCCATGTTTTAAAATAGTCATTTTCATTTACTGAATTGTTGTTTGCGGATTTTTCCCCGGGAGCATGTTCACAAGCAGATAGGCTAAAAATAAAAAGTACCAAGATTGCATTTAGCTTCATATTAGCTTCAGTCTAAAGTTGATCCAAATCTGGTACAGTGAGCTCGTCAATATTCCATTTCGCCCTCTTTGCTCCTGCCTGGTAGGAGCTTTCCAGGAAGTCGAGTACAACTTTTCGCGGGTTTGTCGAATTCTTAACGTCCTCATAGCGTAACAAGGCCATGGGGCTGCCATTACTGTCCTGCCAGAATGCTTCCTTAGGTTGCAGGGGTTCATCATCTATTCCGTCAGGGGAAGGGTAGGTGTAGGAGTAATACATAGGTTCTGGCACATTAGTATCTCCCACCCAAAACCCAAAACTAATTTGTTCGTGGGAATAGGTTTCTTTTTCCAAAATCCTTGCAGATTTATCCATAGGAGGAAGCTTTTTTCCAGAGAATCTGGTTACCACTAAATCGAGGTGGTGCCAGTAAATATGAACGGGACAGGATTTACCATAAAAACGACCACTAAATTCCTGAAAAACACTATTATTCCACAACATGAGTTTCCAAAAGGTATTAATATAATTCCAATTGTAATGGTGGTATTCATTAATCTCATCAAAGCGTTTCTCGATTCCTACATCAAAAGGGTTTTCAATAAATTTAGGAAATACACCGAGACCATTTATTTCGGCCATAAACCGAGTATAAAATTCTGCAATACTAGGATTATCATTAAGGGATAAGACAATGTCTTCACCGGAACTTCGTGAGATGATAACCGCTTTTCTCTTAATATCAAGCTCTATTTCAAAGCTGTCCAAACCATCATTTATGGGAATGCCATGCGTGCCAAATCCCCTGGGGGTTACATAAAGGGTAATATACCACCAATGGTTTTTTCTGGTGGTTGATTTCAATCGTGTCTTACCGATTATTTGTAGTATTAAGTGAATGGTTAAACGAGTGTCTATCCATTTATCAAAAGGTAATTCCGGGAGTTTCTTATTGTCCATAATTTTCTTTTTCAATTTGATTGACAAATCTTTGAGTTTGTATATTTCTTGTTAATTGATCAAGTATTTTAATTAAGATAAATCCCATTTTTTCCTGGGTTTTCTGGAGAGCATGGCATTTGCTTCCTTATCCCCAACAAATTTTTCTTTTTCAGAATTCCATTCAAGTTTTCTATTCAGCTGCCATGAGATCAATCCTAAATGCATGGGAAGTGTCATCTCCCTGGCATAAGCCAGATTAGATTCTGAAGGGTTACGTGATTTCACGGCATCTACAAAATTCTGCTGGTGGCCGGGAGAACGCATTAGGGTTTTTGGAATTTCAGGAATATCGGTAACTGTCTCCCCGTTGATCGTAATCTCTCGTGTTTCATAATCACAAATCAGCGTACCTTTCTCGCCTTCAAAATAGGCTCCTATCCCTCTTCCGGCTGCACCGGGAACATCCGGAGGTGTTGAAGTCCAGAACAATTTAAGGTCCTCAAATTCGTAGTCCACATCTATCCATTTAGGGGTATTGGCTATTCCATCCGCTTCTTCTCCTCTTGCTGAAATATGTTTCAGGCCTTTTGGCTGTATGGCCCAGTAAACTACATCAGCTATATGGCACCAGAAATCCGCAAACACCCCACCTGAATAATCCATAAAATAGCGATAGGTGAAATGGCATTTAGCAGGAATATAATCTACATATGGCGCCGGCCCCAGCCACATATCCCAATCCAGAGTTTTAGGAATTGGTTTGACTTTAGTCTCTTTCAATTCCGCAGGTCCTCCGGTTTTCCATAACCTAACCGTATGAACTTTACCTATAGCCCCGGCCTGGATGAGTTCTACCACCCGGTGATAATTATCAGTCGCATGTATCTGCGTGCCCAATTGAAAAATACGGTTGTATTTCTTTTGGTTCTTAAGCATCAACTGTCCTTCTTTTACATCGTAAGAAAGTGGTTTTTCACCATAAACATCTTTTCCGGCCTGGAAGGCAAGGCTGGCAATTTGGCTGTGCCAATGATCCGGGGTAGCGCAGGTGATAGCGTCAATATCTTTTCGATCCAAAATTCTGCGAAAATCCTTATACCCGCTCACTTTAGAACCCGGTTGCAGGCCTTCCAAAGTTTTTAAAGTCTCATTTAAATGCAATTCATCTACATCGCAAAGGGCAACCACCTCAACTTCATCCAAACCGGCGAACCATTTCATATGGTTGTTTCCCATGCCACCGACTCCAATATGGGCCACACGAAGTCGGTCACTTGCCGCTACTTTACCTGCGAGCGAAGGTAGAAGGGTTAATCCCATAAGGCCCAGGCCGCTTTTTTTTACAAATTCGCGACGGTTGTGTTTAGGTACTTTCATACTAGTGTTTTTGTTACACTTTTAAAGTACAAAAAAAAGAGTCACTATTTTAGCCCGAAGTTAAAGGAGGGCAGTCCCGGTACTGGGATGTCCTTCAAAAGAAGTCAGTTTAATATTAAATTCCTTTTTATACGCTTCAGATACCGATTGAATAAATGAATTTGCCACATCTTCATGGACTAAATTGATGGTACATCCACCAAAGCCTCCACCCATTAGTCGGGAACCTAAAACCTCATCCACGTTTTTTGAAAAATCCACCAAGAAGTCCAGTTCAGGGCAACTTACCTCATATAAAGTTCGCAGGTCTTCGTGAGTTTGATACATTAACGTCCCGAGCTTTTTTAAATCTCCTTTTTCTAAAGCTTCTACTGCATCCAATACCCTTTCGTTCTCTTGCACTACATAAGTACATCTATCCAACACCTTGGGATTCATAGCAATTTTACTTGCCTCTATCATCTCTAAACTTGCATCCCTGAGTGATGCTATGTGTGGATATTTTTTTTGTAGAATGGCAACGCCTTCTTCGCATTCATTTCTCCGCGTGTTGTATTCACTACTGGCCAGACTATGAGAAACATTACTGTTTAATAAAACCAGTTTGTAGGGGGCTATGAAAAAGGGGACATAGGTATACTCCATACTTTTACAGTCCAGTAAGATCACATAGTCTTTTTTACCCATTACTGAAGCAAACTGGTCCATGATTCCACATTTGGTGCCTACATAATTGTGTTCCGCATCCCGGGAAAGTGTCACGATTTCATGTTTAGACAATCCCAGATCAAAAAGTTCATTTAACCCGAAGGCCAGGCCACATTCGAGGGCAGCCGAAGAACTGACCCCTGAACCAACCGGCAGATCACTTTCTATAGTACATTGAAATCCTTTTAGTTCCTTACTTCTTTTATAAATTTCATACAGCACTCCCAGAATGTAATTTTCCCATTGCGTGTTGCTTGGGGCGATATGTTTAAGATCTACAATAAGCGCTTTCTTATATCCCTTACTTCTTATTTCACATTGGGTATCTGTATTATTTCTCTCAAGTGTGAAGCGAATTCTCTTGTCTATTGATGTAGGCAGTACATATCCGAGGTTATAGTCGGTATGCTCCCCAATTATATTGATCCTGCCCGGAGAATCTACAATCACTTTGTCCAAATACGGATCACTCATTTCTTTAAATTAAGATCTTTTACTTTTCTTATTAAAATTTTCTGTCGGGGTTAAATGGCTCAATGTCCATGGCCGTGTTTTTACCCTCAATAATTTCCGAAACAAGTATCCCTGTGGCCGGGCCAAGACTCCAGCCCATCATAGCATGCCCGGTGGCAAAAACAAGGTTGCTACAAGATTTACTCCTGCCAATATAAGGTAAGCCGTCCGGACTTACCGGCCGAAGCCCGCTCTTGGCATTTGACTTATCTTCTCTGCTAATTTCAATTTCTGGGTAATAACTATTTGCAGCCTTTGCAATGGCCTCTACCCGTTCTTTTCTGATAGCATCATTTATACCCGAGAATTCCATCGTTCCTGCAAAACGTGTAAAACCCTGCATAGGAGTTACCGCTGCTTTAGCTTCCATAAGTACAGCGGGAATGCTGATACCTGTGGGCTTTTTTACATTAATTGAATATCCTTTTCCTGCTTGCAAGGGAAGGTTTATAGCCAATTGTTTTGATATCTTACCACTCCAGGAACCGGCTGCCAATACCACTTCGTCTGCAGTATAAGAAGCTGTGGATGTTTTTATTTCGGTAATAAGATCTGATGAAGTTGATATATCCAGCACTTCTTCATTGGTTTGTATGATCACTCCGGCATTTAAGAGGTGGTTTAGCATTTTAGGCATAAATTCAGTAGGGGTGGTATGGCGATCACATTCATAATGAATGGCCCCTTTGACGTCTAATTTTACATTGGGTTCCAGCTTCTTCAATGCTGCAAGGTCCAGAGCTTTTACTTCCAGTCCAAGTAAACGCGCTTTTTGTGCTACTGCCAATTCATCTTCACCTGCTTTATCTGTTTATACAACATTAGCAGACCTTTTCTTTCCAGTTGAAATTCACCTAAATCACCAGAAGCATAAATGTCTTCGAATAAACCACGGCTTAAAATATTAATATCTTTGATCACCGGAATGGCCCTTGCCACTTTGGCTTGGGTGGAAGACTTGTGAAAATACCAGGACCATCTGAAAAAGTCAGGATCCCAACGAGGTTTCAAATAAAACGGACTCGCCGAATTAAACATCCATTTAATACCTTTAGCAATCATTCCCGGAGAAGCCAGAGGAATAATATGACTAGGGATAATGTATCCCGCGTTAACAAAAGAAGCCCCGGTAGTAATGTCAGATTTGTCTATTACTGTCACCTGGTGACCTGACTTATTAAGATAATAGGCAGAACTCAATCCTGCAATTCCACCGCCAATGATAACTATACGCTTACTCATATTAAATTACTTGAAAGCCCAGTGCAAAAGGGTCATCATCATCAATGTTTATTTTATTATATCCGTAAACTCTGGCCCATCCTTGAATGCTTGGAATAATAGCCGGTTGGTTATCTAAAGTAGTAACTTCTTCAATACGTCCTATAAATTGAGACCCTATATAGCTCTCATGGATAAAATCTTCACCTGGTTTAAGCAGGCCTTTTGCATGCCATTGTGCCATCCGGGCCGAGGTGCCTGTGCCACAGGGTGATCGATCTATGGCATTATCTCCATAAAAAACAGCATTCCGGGCGCTGGAATTTGGCGCTAAGGTTTTGCCTGTCCAAAGAATGTGGCTTACATCTCTGATGGTTTCATTTTCCCGATGTACAAATTGGCCAGGGTATTTTATGTTGATAGCCTCCCTAATTTCCCGACTATACTGAATGAGTTCCGTGGCGGTATAATCCTGTAACCCACTAAAGTTTTTCTGAGGATCTACAATAGCATAAAAATTCCCACCATAAGAAACATCAAAAACTATAGTGCCTAAATGAGTGCTTTCAATACTTAATTCGCTGGCTGTGAGAAAGGATTTTACGTTATTGAATTTTACCCAATCTACTTTTTTGCCCGTTTGTTGATAGGTAACTTCCACTATGCCAGCAGGGGTTTCAAGACTTATTTTTCCGGGGATTTTAGGGTGTATGAGCCCTTCTTCAATTCCTATAGTAATGGAACCAATAGTACCATGACCGCACATAGGTAAGCAGCCACTGGTTTCAATAAATAAAATGCCAAGGTC
>Ga0265303_10000489_pt1 | contig 22320 bp, 21 predicted proteins | sample Helome_2_FD_192494 | JGI IMG/M metagenome (GOLD analysis project Ga0265303, IMG submission 192494) | Marine sediment microbial communities from subtidal zone of North Sea - Hel_20160317 (Illumina Assembly) | ecosystem: Environmental > Aquatic > Marine > Subtidal zone > Sediment ... | reverse complement strand
CCTCAATCATCTGGACCGCTGCTATTTCCACATCCGGTAATATACCCTCTGCCTGGATCGAGCGTCCGTTCGGGGTGTAATAGCGCGAGGTTGTCAGGCGAATGCCGGAGCCGTTGCGCAGATTCAGAACTGACTGTACCGACCCCTTGCCAAAAGTTTTTTCTCCGACAATCAAGGCGCGCCCATGGTCCTGTAGCGCGCCGGCAAGCACTTCAGAAGCGGATGCAGTACTTCGGTTGACCAGCACGACCATTGGAACCCCGTCAAGCCACTGGCCTGGTTCTGCGATGTATTCCAGTTGGTTTTCGGCCCGTCCACGGGTAGTTACAATCAGTCCGCCATCAAGAAAACCATCGGCCATCGTCACGGCAGGAACCAGGACGCCACCGGAGTTATTACGCAAATCCAGAACAATGCCTTTCAACGGGCCTTCGTGGTAACCCTGCATGTATTCGATCTGCTCAAGAAGTTCATCGGCACTTTTGTGTGTGAAGTGAGTGACCCGGAAGTAACCGTAATCAACATCTACCGATCTGCTGAACACACTGGCAACTTCAACGAAACCCCGTACCAGCTCGTGACTTGTTACTTCACCATTCTCATGCCTGACAGTGATTTCAACCGTGGTGCCGACTTCGCCACGCAGGCTGTCAATCGCCAGTTGCATTTGTTGCCCGCGCAAGTCTTTCTGATCGATTGAAGTTATGACGTCACCGATGACCAGGCCTGCCTTGTCAGCTGCTCCGCCATCCATGACAAAGACCACTTTTACATCTTTGTTCTGAATGAATAATTCCACGCCTATACCGCTATAACGGCCGCGGGAATTATTATCAAGCTGGCGGAATTCATCCGCCTCCATATAGGATGAATGGGGGTCCAATTCTGACAGCATGCCGCGAATGGCAGCATTCATTAGTTCATGATCATTCGGCTCTTCTACAAAGTTCTTGCGAACCTGGTTGAACACATCGGCAAAGGTACGCATGTCATCCAGAGAAAGCTGTGCGCTGGTTGCTGTCGTATCTGCTCCTGTTGCCACTACCATTGCGGGTGCCAGTAACAGTGCCAATATCAATTTTCTGCCAATTTGTATCATATTAATTTTCGCATTCCGTTCAGTATTCCCTAGCGTTTTAGCCAGATCGCAGGGTCCATTGCCTTACCATTCTTCCGGATTTCAAAATACAAGCCGCTTCCATTAAGAGGACTGGAGCCAACCGTGCTGATCTTGCTGCCGGGTTCCACCCAGTCGCCAACCTCGCGTAAAAGGCTTTCATTATTGGCATACAGACTCAAAAAACCATCACCATGATCTATGATCATAAGCAGACCGTAACCCCTAAGCCAGTCTGAATATGCTACCCGCCCATAGGCAATCGTCTTGACTTCACTTCCAATGTCAGCCTTGATTAACCAGCCCTGCCAGCGTAACCCTGCAGTTCTGGCTTGCCCGTAGGCTTGTTTGACCCGGCCTTTCACGGGTATCGGCATTCTTCCCTTCAGATCGACCAGGCCATGCTGCTGGCCGAGATTTGATGGTATATCTGCCAACGCATCGGATAGTTTCTCCAGCAGCGCTTCCAGGCCCCGCTGGTCACCTTGCAACTTCGTGAGTCGGGTCTCCTCCGAACCAATCTGGCTGGATAGTGTATCAATGACCGTCTGGCGTTGATTGCGTTGTCCGGTCATCTCATTCAGCACAGCCTGCTGACTTTTCTGAACCTCATCCAGCGCGGATAGTTTGATGTTGATTTTTGCCTGCATCTCATCAAGGGTCTTCAAGACCTGTCTGAGCTCATTGATTTGCGAGGCTTGCGAACGACTGAAATAGTCGTAATAGGCCAGCGTTCTGGACAGCAGGGCCGGGCTGTCCTGGTTGAGAACCAGTTTTAACCTGGATTCGCGCCCAAGCCTGTACGCCGCCATGATCTGTGAAGCAAGTATTTCCCGGCGCTTTTCGAGACTGTCCAGGTAGTTCTGCCGTTCGGTGTGAAGAACCGATAGCTCGCGCTCATGTTCCTGCCGGGTTGAATCAAGTGCACGCAATTCCAGTGCACTTTTCTGAATTTCGAGGTCTGCTGCCTTGAGAGCCCTCTGTTCGTCCGAAAGTGTTGTGCGGGTGCGCTCCAACTCCTTCTGCAAGTTGCTGATCTCTGCCTTGAGGGTGTTGAGGCGGGATTCAGCCTCTTCTCTCGAGATGCTGGAATCGGCCTGGCATACCATCCAGCCCAGGATCAGCCAGGCCGTTATGGCAAACGTTGTCACTCGTTTGAACATCAGGGTTCGCTCAGTCCCGCGTCGAAGGAATGTCCATCAATTCCAGCAATGGTTGCCCTGTCATCTCGCCGGGTTTTGGTAAGCCAAGCAAATACAGTATTGTTGGCGCAATATCCCGAAGCGCGCCACCCGCAACGGCCCTCGCCTTGCGGCCGCAGTATACGAAGGGTACGGGATTGGTCGTGTGTGCAGTGTGGTTCTGGCCGGACTGGTAGTCTTTCATTTGCTCGATATTGCCGTGATCTGCGGTGACAAGTAATTCACCATTCATCGACTGTATTGCCTTGAGCACAATGCCAAGGCACTGGTCTACCGCTTCAACTGCCTTGATTGCCGCTGTCATGCTACCTGTATGTCCGACCATATCAGGGTTGGCCACGTTGCAGATAATGACGTCGAATGTTCCGCTACGGATAGCCTTGTCCAGTTCGAAAGAAAGTTTTTCAATACTCATTTCAGGCTTCAGGTCATAGGTGGCCACCTTGGGCGATGGCACCAGCAAGCGCTGTTCTCCCGCAAATGGCTCCTCTTCGCCACCATTGAAAAAGAAAGTTACGTGCGCATATTTTTCGGTCTCTGCAATGCGCAGTTGGGTCAGTCCGTTCTCTGAGAGTGTCTGCCCCAAGAGACCGGTGAGTTTTTCCGGCGGGTAGGCAATATCGGCGGGCAGGTCTTCCAGGTATTGTGTCATGCAAACAAAGGTTGAGAGCTTTGGCGCCTGTCGCTCAAAACCGCTAAAGTCGGGTTGGATGAAAGCCTGGCTGATTTCCCTTGCCCTGTCAGCCCTGAAGTTGACAAAAATAATCGCGTCATCATCCCTGATGCCGGGATAAGAACCAATGACCGTCGGGCTGACAAACTCATCGTTTTCATCACGATCATAGGCAGATTGAAGCGCCGTGGCGGCATCATCACCGCGGAACATACCCGCGCCATTGACCAGGGCATTGAAGGCTTTTTCAACGCGGTCCCAGCGCTTGTCGCGGTCCATGGCATAGTAACGACCACAGAGGCTGCCAAAGGCGGCATTATCGAAATTATCCAGGCATTCCTGCATTTTCCTTATTGAGGGTCCTGCACTCCGGGGAGGGGTGTCGCGCCCGTCCAGGAAAGCATGCACGCATATTTGATGGGCGCCTTGAGCCGCCGCCATCTTCACCATCGCGAGGAAGTGTTCTTCGTGGCTATGCACTCCGCCGGGAGATAACAGACCCATGATATGCAGTGTTGAACGCTTCTCCCGGCTTGCTGTAATCGCTTTGACAAGAGCCGGGTTGTTTTTGAAGCTTCCATCTTTTATGGCGTTACTGATACTCGATAAGCTTTGGAAGACAATGCGTCCGGCGCCAATATTCATGTGCCCGACCTCAGAATTTCCCATCTGCCCGGCCGGCAGGCCAACGTATTCACCGGAGGTTTTAATGATCGTATGGGCACCCTGTTGCTGTATTTTATTCCAGCAGGGCGTTGAGGCCTGGCTTATGGCGTTGTCTGGGGCGTCCTCGCGGTGGCCCCAGCCATCCAGGATCATCAAGACCAGGGGTCCGGCCGGTTTGGTGACCATGGGTGTTTGTGTTTCTTTATCGCTCATTGAGTTTCCATGTTTAAAAGGTTTTGTGTGTTTTGTTGTTAACGCTTCGGTAGAATATTCGTACAGCGGTCCGGATGTGATTGAATGTGGTCCGATTGAAATTTTACGGAAGACTCTTGCAAATTAACACCAGCGCCACAACATGACTCAGGCGTGCCGTGGAGTTAATGTCCGCTGTGAATGCGTGACTCGAAAACCGGTATTGCTGTGAGCATATTATTTCACAACACAGGACCGGTCGCAGATTAAATGCAATCGAATTTACTGTATTGCGCAAGAGTACACTTGGAATTCACCCGGTATTTCGGGTTGAATTTATTGGATTCAGAATTCCAGTTTTAACCAGCGGATGATCGCCAGGAGACCAAAACGTGGGACAATTGATTGAATTTGCAGGTAATCATGGCATGCTGGTGGCCGGTTTTGCCGGTATCATTTTGTTATTGATCTGGACCGAAATCAGTAAATATACGCGCGGTTACACAGAGTTGACACCGCTACAGGCTGTTCAAAAAATCAATCAGGAAAGAACCTCGGTTGTCGATATTTCAACAGCTGCAGATTTTACAAAAGGACATCTTGCCGGCGCGAAGAACATTGCTTTGTCACGGATTAGCGAGGCGGACCCGGATATTGCGAAAATCAAGACCGGTCCGGTACTCGTGGTTTGCAAAAACGGCCAGACTGCCCATTCGGCGGCGGCGAAACTGGTTAAATTGGGCGCTACTGACGTCGCAGTGCTCAAGGGTGGGACCACACAATGGGTCGCGGATTCGTATCCGCTAGCGCGTAAATAAACAGGGCTGTCTGGTTAAACAGATGGCGTAATGAGATAATTTACCTTGTCGATTCATCAATGGATGTTTGGCATTCACTATTCATAGCAAAGAGAAATATGATCATGGCAGAAGAACAGATTCCAGGCACAAGCACAGAAGAACAGCAGCAGGCACAATTCCAGCTTCAAAAACTGTACGTCAAAGACGTATCTTTTGAGCTTCCCAATGCACCGCAGTGTTTCCAGGAAGAAGGACAGGTTGAAATCAAACTAAACCTTTCCCAGAAAGTTGAAGATCTCGCTGAAGGTGTGCATGAAGTAGTTTTGACAGTCACCGTAACGGCAAATCTTGGTGAAAAGACAGCCTACCTCGCTGAAGTTCAGCAGGCGGGAATTTTTGCCATTGTCGGTCTGCCTGAGCAGGGACGGCACGCCGCCTTGAACACGCTTTGCCCCAGCACTTTGTTTCCCTACGCCCGCCGGGTGATTACTGACCTGGTAGCCGAAGGTGGTTTTCCTCCGCTGGTGTTGCAGCCGATCAATTTCGATCAGATCTATGCTCAACGTATGCAGGAAGCACAGGCGCAGGCAAGCGCTGCTGAAAACCTGGAAGTTCAGGGTAACGCCTAGGAGTCTGTCGGGTTTGACCAGGAGTCCAAAGATTGCAGTACTGGGTGCCGGTTCCTGGGGTACCGCACTGGCCCTGCAACTGGACCGGAGCGGTTCCCGCAGTTTCCTGTGGGATCGTGACACCGAGAATTTGGAACAAATTCGTACGACACGTTTTAATCACCGCTATTTACCGGGAATTGATATACCGGAATCAATCGTTGTTGAAAGCGATATTCTTGCTGCTGTAAAAGCCTCGGACCATGTGTTGGTGGTGACACCGAGCCATGCCTTTGCTTCCATCATGAAGACCATCCGCGAGGTTCTGGTGCCAGGGCAGGGTGTTGCCTGGGCCTGTAAGGGCTTTGAACCGGGGAGCGGTCGATTATTGCACCAGGTTGCTATGGAACTGTTACCCGCCAGCACTCCACTGGCGATTGTGACCGGACCGTCATTTGCCAAAGAGGTGGCGATGAACCTGCCTACCGCACTTACCGTAGCGGGTCCCGACAGCGGTTTTACCAGGGAAATGGCCGGGGCATTGCATGGTGAGCGATTCCGGGCCTATACCAGCGATGACATGATCGGTGCGGAGCTCGGTGGTGCGGTCAAGAATGTTATGGCCGTGGCAACCGGTATTTGCGACGGTATGCAGTTGGGTGACAACGCCCGGGCGGCCTTGATTACCCGCGGTCTGGCCGAGATGATGCGACTGGGTGCCGCACTGAATGCAAGACCGGAGACACTGATGGGCCTGGCGGGCGCGGGTGATTTGATACTGACCTGTACCGGTGACCTGTCGCGTAACCGGCGTCTTGGCCTGAAGCTTGGGAAAGGCAAAACACTTGAACAGGCGCTGGAAGAAATCGGCCAGGTGGTGGAAGGTGTTAACAGTGCCGCCGAAGTGCAGCGTCTGGCTCTTCAACATAAGATTAATATGCCCATCACAGAGCAGGTTAACGGTATTATTCACCAGGGCTGGAACCCGGCAGAAGGTGTAGCCAGGTTAATGGCCAGAGAGCAGAAAGCAGAATACGACGACTAGTGTGACGTCAACCCTGAAAGCTTTACAGTCACCCGGTTTCGAAACCCAATTGTCTCCAGGCTTCATAAAGGCCTACAGCCACGGTATTGGACAGATTAAGGCTGCGCGAAGCATCGGCCATGGGCAGGTGTAAACAATAGTCAGAACCCGCTTCTGCGAGCACTGTTTCGGGCAATCCCCGTGTTTCAGGTCCGAATAACAAACCATCACCTGCCTTAAAATCAGCCTGGTGGTAGGGTCTTTGTCCGCGTGTGCTGAAAGCCCAGATTCTCATCTCAGGATGGTCGGTTCTGAACGTGCTCCAACTCACATGCTGATGTACACGGGCAAGTTCCGCATAGTCGAGGCCGGCCCGTTTAACACGGGTATTGTCGAGTTGAAATCCGAGTGGTCCTACCAGGTGCAGACTGGCGCCGGTATTGGCACACAGACGTATAATGTTGCCCGTGTTGGGTGGGATTTCGGGCTGGTAAAGTATAATATTCAGCATTTGAAACAATCTCTAATTTAATAGAAAAGCCCTGCAAAGAAGTACCTTGCAGGGCCCTGAGTGTAACGTCAACTTACATTTTCAATCTTGCTTAACCTGTGCCTTCTTGACCACGACAATTTTGTGTCTTTCGCCATCCGCCGTCGCCAATTCTGAGGCTTCATGTTCGTCATGGTTGGTGATCATTATGTTCTCGTCACATTCTTCCCCGTTATCACAAACGATTTCCACATGCCTGGTCATCATGTGTTCCTCATGCAGGTCTTCGTCGTTGAAGTTCATTTCGAACAACTCGCCGTCTACGTAAATTTCCACCCCATCGTTTGTACGCAGAATATCAATGATCTTGCCGCTATCGGTTTCAATGGTTTGTGCCTCACCAATGGCCAGCGTGCTTATGTCGGTTTCAGCCAGTTCAAAATCATCAGTTTCAAGTGCGATAATCACTTTTTCCCGGGTTTGGGCCAGCGCGGAAGAAGAGGTCAGAAGTACGAATGCCAGCAGGACAAAAACGGATCCAAAATAGTGTTTCATGGTCAAATCTCCAGATTCTTACAGTTTTGCGACGAAGCGAAATCCTTTATTCACAAGGTTTTCATGCCTACCTTACTGGACGCGGCAGGCATAAAAAACGTCGCAAACACTGTAACATTATGAATTTTATTCAATATTCGTTAAGTATAGTCGACACAACCTGACACAAATGCCGATTTGACAGGGTCGGTGATCGTCGGTATTGTTCTCCCCCACAGACACAATATCTTGTGTTCTGCGAGAGGGGACGGCACAATAGCTTGTGTCTATAATTAAATAAAACCAAGTAATTAAACGGGATAATTCATGAGCAGTGTGCGCGTTGAGGCCATAGACACTGATATTCAAGCAGTTCCTTTCCAGGAAGCGTCACTTGACATATGGGATAAGAAGTATCGCTTGAAGTCAAAAATTGGCGAAAGCATCGATGCCAATATCGATGAGACTTATAAAAGAGTAGCGCTTGCGATTTCCGGCGTCGAAAAAACCGAAGAACTGCGCGAGAAGTGTTATCGGTCGTTTTTGTGGGCCTTGCGGCGTGGTGCGATACCCGCCGGAAGGATCACATCCAACGCAGGAGCGCGTGAGCACAAACCGGCAACCTCCACGATTAACTGCACGGTTTCAGGAACCATAAAGGATTCAATGAATGGAATCCTCGATAAAGTCCACGAGGCTGGACTGACACTCAAAGCCGGCTGTGGTATCGGATATGAATTCTCAACCCTGAGACCAAAAGGTGCTTATGTATCCGGTGCCGGTGCTTATACATCTGGTCCGCTGAGTTTTATGGATATCTACGACAAGATGTGCTTCACCGTTTCATCAGCCGGTGGCAGAAGGGGCGCCCAGATGGCGACTTTCGACATTGGCCACCCCGATGCGATGGAGTTCATCAGGGCTAAACGTGAAGACGGACGCCTGCGCCAGTTCAACTGCTCTTTGCTGATCACCGACGAGTTTATGCAGGCTGTTGATGCTGATGATAATTGGGCACTGGCTTTCCCGATCACCCCTGATGAAGCGACCGAACTGGATATCGATGACCCGGAACAGGTGTTGTGGCGGGAGTGGCCCCTGCTTGATGATTATGTGAAACGCGAAGATGGCCTGGTAGCCTGCAAGGTCTATAAAACCGTACCGGCACGTCGTATGTGGGACATGATTATGTCATCTACCTACGATTTTGCCGAACCGGGTTTTATCATGATCGACCGCATCAATGAGATGAACAACAATTGGTTTTGCGAAAACATCCGGGCGACCAACCCATGTGGCGAGCAGCCGTTGCCGCCCTACGGTGCCTGTCTGCTTGGTTCAATCAACCTGACCCGTTTTGTCGATCAACCGTTTACACCCGAGGCCACGTTTAACTGGGATGAGTATCGCCAGGTGGTAAGGGTATTTACCCGGATGTTGGATAATGTTGTAGAAATCAATGGTTTACCGCTTGGTAAGCAGCGTGATGAAATTGAACGTAAGCGCCGGCACGGCATGGGGTTTTTGGGGTTGGGATCGACACTGGTGTTGCTGGACATGAAGTACGGTTCTCCGGAATCGCTCGTATTCACGGATAAGATTGCCCGTGAAATGGCCATTACCGGATGGCAGGAGTCTTTGGAGTTGTCCCGGGAAAAGGGTCCGGCACCGGTGATGGATGAGGTTTTCACTGTCACTGCGGCGATGTTGCGCATACGGCCGGAAATGGCAGCCGATGGTTACAAGATTGGAGACTCTGTTGGTGGTTCGGTATTGCATGCGAAATACAGTCGCTATATGCAACAAGTTGGCGAGATTGACCCGGACTTGATAACTGCCCTGGCGGAGGAAGGTGGCCGTTTCACACACCATACTTCAATCGCGCCAACCGGTACGATATCCCTGTCGCTTGCAAATAATGCTTCAAACGGAATCGAACCCAGCTTTGCTCACCATTACAGTCGCAACGTCATTCGCGAAGGTAAAAAGAGTAAAGAGAAAGTTGAAGTTTTCAGCTATGAATTGCTGGCTTACCGTGAATTTGTAAATCAGGACGCGATGCCGGGTTCAGATGACGAGGAAACAAAATTGCCGGAACAATTCATAACATCGGAGGATGTCTCGCCGGATGAGCACGTTGATATTCAGGCGGCGGCACAGAAGTGGATCGATTCGTCCATATCCAAGACCGCAAATGTGCCGACAGAATACCCTTATGAAAAGTTTAAAAACATTTATACCTATGCGCATAGCAAAGGTCTGAAGGGCTGTACCACTTTCAGGTTCAACCCCGAGGCTTTTCAGGGCGTACTGGTTAAGGAGGACGACCTTGCAAATACCACTTATCGTTTTGTGCTTGAAGACGGTGAAGTGGTTGAAGTCAAAGGTAATGAAGAGATCGAGTACGATGGTGAGGTGCATACCGCAGCCAATCTGTTTGACGCTCTGAAAGAGGGTTATTACGGAAAGTTTTAGGCGGGATATTGAAAAAATGACGATAAAAATTAACAAACATATTGCCGGCTATGAAGTGGTAAAACCGGAAGAAGAGATGGCTGCGAAAGTGCTGGCTGCTGAAGAAAGGGAAGCCCGTAGCTCGGCTAAGGTTATTCGCATGACTGAAAAAATCATGCGTCCTGAAGGTATGGAATCACTGGAAGGTTCAACCTACAAAATCAAAACGCCGCTCGATGATCATGCGATGTATGTGACCATCAACGATATCATTCTCAACCAGGGAACGGTCCATGAACAACGCAGGCCGTTTGAGATTTTCATAAACTCCAAAAACATGGATCACTTCCAGTGGATCGTGGCTTTGACCCGCTTGATGTCGGCCGTTTTCAGAAAGGGTGGAGATGTCACATTCCTCGCAGAGGAACTGCAGGCAGTATTCGATCCCAAGGGCGGTTACTTTAAATCCGGCGGCAGGTTTATGCCTTCCATCATCGCCGAGATCGGTGATGTGATTTCTCACCATATGCAGAAAATCGGTTTATTGAAAAAAGAAGAATTGTCCGAGCAGCAAATGCTGATTCTCGATCAGAAACGCGCCGAAGCCGAGAGCGCACAACGAGAAACCGAGGGTAATATACCCGGAGAGGAAGTCGGTTACCCCGCCTCGGCCACCTTGTGCAATAAGTGTCATACCAAGGCAGTCGTGGTCATGGATAATTGCGCGACTTGTCTGTCGTGTGGCTATTCCAAGTGCGGGTAAGGGCCGGGGCAGGCTGTTAGTCTGTCACCACCCTTTCAACAAAAAGGCCACTTTCAACCACACAATGGCATTCACTGCTATTATGAATGTATGTTGCTACCCAGAGAAGTCATAAAAGCCAAGCGGGATGGCCAGGAATTAACGGCAGACGCGATAAGAGACTTTGTAAATGGCATTGCGGGGGAGCAGGTCTGCGACGCCCAGATAGCCGCTTTCGCGATGGCGGTGTGTTTCCAGAATATGAGTAAGGCGGAACAGACCGCGCTCACGCTGGCGATGCGTGACACCGGTCGCTGTCTGCAATGGCCCGGTCTCGATGGCCCTGTTTTAGACAAACACTCAACCGGTGGCGTTGGTGACCTGGTTAGCCTTGTGATGGCGCCGATGTTGGCAGCCTGCGGCGCTTATATTCCAATGATATCCGGAACTGGTCTTGATCATACCGGGGGTACACTGGATAAACTGGAAAGTATCCCGGGTTTTGATATACATCCCCCGGAACAATCATTTTATCAAACCGTTCGGGAAACTGGCCTGGCCATGACCGGTCAAGGTGCTGAACTGGCTCCTGCGGACGGCCGTATGTATGCCGTGCGTGACATCACAGCCACGGTTGATTCCAAACCCCTGATTGTGGCGTCCATTCTCTCCAAGAAACTGGCCGAAGGACTTGATGGCCTTGTGTTGGATATTAAAACCGGCAATGGCGCATTTATGCGTGAACGTAACCAGGCAAGGGACCTGGCGTCGAATCTTATTGAAGTTGCAACACTGGCGGGTTTGGAATGCCGTGCGTTGATAACCGACATGAACCAACCCCTGGCGAACAGTGCCGGTAATGCGCTGGAAATGATGGAAGCTATCGAGTTTCTTCGTGGAGGTTATCGAGAGCCCAGGCTGGAGGATGTCATTTTGTCCCTGGGGAGCGAACTGTTGTTGCTCGGTGGTCTGGCGAAGAATCAAAAATCGGCACGAATCATGTTGGACGAGGTCATTGATACGGGAATGGCGGCAGAGCGTTTTGCCCGCATGGTGAGCATGCAGGGTGGACCGGCTGATCTCATTGAACATCCGGCAAAACACCTGTCTGCCGCTCCCGTGGTACGCGCATTGGCAGCAGCGGATGACGGTGGTATTGAATTCATGGATACGAGGGCGATTGGCATGGCTGTTGTCACACTTGGGGGCGGCCGCAAATTGGCCGATGACATCATCGATCACCGGGTTGGCTTTTCCGATTTTTGCCTGATCGGTGATACAGTTAACAAGGGTGATCCGTTGGTTACTGTTCATGCGGCGGATGAGACGTCGTGGCAAATTGCTGTGCAAACGCTTTCGGAGGCGATCGTCATTGGCCGTAACAAGGACGCCCTGCCCGCCGTGTATGAACATTTTCCATAGCTAAAACAAAGACAGTCAAAGCTGAATATGAAAAGGGAATAAGTGATGACCGGAACATTACACATAGAGGCATTGAAAGGACAATTTGCAGATACCGTGCTGATGCCTGGTGACCCATTACGGGCACAAACACTGGCCAACAATCACCTTGATAATGTCAAACTGGTTACAAGCGTGCGAAATATGCTTGGGTTCACAGGGACGTTCAAGGGTAAGCCCGTATCGATCATGGGTTCGGGTATGGGTATGCCGTCCATCAGTATTTATGCCCATGAACTATTTGATTATTACGGGGTGAAACAGATCATCCGGGTGGGTACCTGCGGGGGGCTGTCGGCAGACATGCAAGTCGGTGACCTGGTGCTGGCGAGCGCCGCAGGCACCGACTCCGCCATGAACCGGCAACGCTTCGGGGGCTATGATTTTTCGGCCAGCGCAGATTTTGAACTGTTACGCCAGGTCTATGAAAAAGCACGTCAAAGAGACCTCAAGGTCAGAACCGGCAACGTGTTCTCCTCAGACTGGTTTTATCATCCCGATGAGACTTTCATCGATACAATGCAGAAAATGGGTATTCTTGCTTTGGATATGGAGTCTGCTGCCTTGTATGCATTGGCACATCAGCATGGCAGACGTGCTTTGACCATGCTCTCGGTCAGTGACGTGATTCCCACCGGTGAGCGGGCATCCCATGAAACACGTCAGAACGCTTTCGGCGCGGTCATTCAGGTGGTGCTTGATGCGGTGCTTGAGACGGAGCCCGAAGCGTGAATGATCCGGAGAAAGCTGTTGCCAGGCTTTACGCCTTTGCAAAATCGGCGAGTGACAATGCCTATTCACCGTACAGCGGTGTCAGGGTCGGGGCCTGCCTTATCGATGAAAGCGGCAATGTATATTCCGGTTGCAATGTTGAGAACTCATCCTACGGACTGACACAATGTGCGGAGCGCAATGCGCTTGCCGCTGCAATCGCTGCGGGTATGCAACCCGGCACTGCTCATACACTGCTAATTTATGCCACCGGTTTTGAGACGCTGGCGCCCTGTGGTGCCTGCCGGCAGGTTATGAGTGAATTACTGGCTGACGATGCCCTGGTGATCTCCTGTCACAGTGAAACCGGATACAGCAGTTGGCCGATAGCACAATTGCTGCCTTATCCGTTTATTCTGAGTAGAAAGGGAGAATAAATTAATGACAATAATCGGAAATTCCCGTCGAGATTTTCTCAAGTCCGGTGGTTCGATAGTGAGTGCTTCCTGGTTGGCAATCAACATGCCGCTCATCGTTTCCGCCGCTCAAACCGCTGCAGAAAATAATGAGGCCGGGGGGGCGTTTGAGAATATAACAGTCGAGGAATCTGTCGAACTCAGTGCCTTGGTCGATCAGATTATTCCGCCGGATGAAACCCCCGGTGCGACTGAAATCGGCGTAGTCTACTTCATTGATTTAGCACTCGGTAGTTTCATGAGCAGTGCAGCACCCGGGCTCAGGCAAGGGCTTAAAGAACTTCAGGAAACGACGAAATCAGCCTATCCAACAATCAACCGGTTCTCTGAACTGGCCCTAGATCAGCAAACAAAGATGCTTAAATCAGTTGAAGATACACCGTTGTTTGGAATGTTGCACTTCATGACCCTGAGTGGAATGTTTTGTTTACCAGCTTACGCCGGAAACAAAAAAAACGCGGGTTGGGATCTCATCGGTTTTGACCACCGGCATGCCTGGCAGCCACCGTTTGGATATTACGATGCGGCCGTGCACGCTCAGACCCCTTCCGGGGAGGATGAACATGAGCAGGTCTGAGGGTCAGCCAAAATACAATACACGTGAGGAGGTGGATTTCGTCATTATCGGCTCGGGAGCAGCAGGTGGCGTACTAGCCAGGGAGTTGTCCACCAATGGTTTTAGCGTGGTTGTTCTGGAGCAGGGACAGTACCGCACAGCCGCCGATTTCAAACATGATGAGCTTGATGTCATATTCAACAATGAGTTATTGAATCACCCCGGCTGGAATGATCCGCAGACTTTTCGAAAGTTTGCATCAGAAACAGCAGTACAAATGCAAGGTGAACCGCCACCCGCTTACTATGCACGTGGCGTCGGTGGCAGCAGTGTTCATTTTACCGCCAATTACTGGCGCTTCCATCAAAGTGATTTTATGGAACGCAGCCTGCTGGGTCCGATGGAGGGTACCGGTTTTGCTGACTGGCCCATAGGTTACGAGGAACTGGAACCGTATTACACCAGGGTTGAATGGGAATGTGGCGTTTCCGGCCAACCGGGGCCGTTTGAAGCACCGCGTTCAAGACCCTATCCGGTGCCACCCATGCCCGTAAAGTCATCCGGTGTGCTGTTTGAGAAAGGTGCCCGGGCGATGGGTCTGCATCCGCAACCTGCACCATTGGCGATTTTGTCAAAACCGCTCAATGGCCGTCCTGCCTGCATACATTGCGGGTTTTGCATGGGTTTTGGCTGCGAAGTCAATGCGAAATCATCGACTCTCGCGTCAATGATACCGGCGGCCGAGGCCACCGGTCGCTGTGAAATTCGCCCCTTGTCAACCGTCTTCCGTATTCAGACCAATGCCGCGGGACGTGTTAACGAAGTCGTGTATCTTGATGCGGCGGGTAAGCAACAGGCGCAAAAAACCAGGGCGGCCGTATTATCAGCCAATGGTGCAGAAACACCGAGGTTGCTGTTGTTATCTGAATCCGCTCGATCCCCCAACGGTCTGGCCAATTCCTCCGGCATCGTCGGTCAATACCTGATGGGAAACGGTCACTCCGTAACCCAGGCCGCTTTTGAGCATCCACTCAATGAGTTCAAGAGTGTGCAGGTAACAAGAATTGTCCATGATTTTTACGAAAATGATCCCTCCAGGGGGTTCTACGGTGGTGGCGGCATGGATGCCAGGCCGTTCCTGGATTCAACGCCCATCCTGCACGCATTGACCGGTATGCCCCCCGACAAACCGACATGGGGGTCTGAGTTCAAACAAATGCTGCGTCATTATTTCACCCGCAAAATGTCGGTTCTCGGCAGCACGACCTCCGTGCCCCTGGCAAGCAATAACATCACGCTTGATCCAAACCTGAAAGATGACAAGGGCAGGCCAGCCATACGCATGACCTATATGGATCACGCCGACGACCTCGCCATGGCGACTTTCTTGCAGGACCGGGCCGTGGAGATTCTCGGCGCCGCCGGTGCAAAGGAGATCTGGCGTGAACCGGTAGAGGGCGGCACAATACAGGCCCATTTACTGGGAACCTGCCGGATGGGTAATGATCCAACTACCTCGGTCGTTGACAAATATCATCGCGCCCATGATGTGCCAAACCTTTTTATCTGTGACGGATCAAGCTTTGTCAGTTCAGGCCGGGGACAACCCACCATGACCATCCAGGCCCTGGCATTCAGGGCTGCAGAACACATCACCCGTTTCGCCCGTAACGGGGAAATCTAAACGTGTAAGGAGAAAAACGATATGAAAATAATTTTAGGAGCAATCGCAGTCACGGTCTTCTTTATAAGCCAGGCCGTCTATGCCGGCGAAATTGAAGCTGAGTACTATGCAGTATCACCTGATTTGCAATTACCATTTTCTGAAGCGGTCCGTGTTGGACACATGCTGTATCTTTCCGGTCAACTCGGTTATGACCGCGAAACAGCAAAGCTGGTTGAAGGAGGTATCGCTGCTGAAACCAAAAAAACCCTGGAGAACATCAAGGCCACGCTTGAAAAGTATGGTTCATCAATGGCAGAAGTTGTTAAATGCACCGTGTTTCTTGCCGACATCAAGGAATGGGCGGCCATGAATGAGGTCTACGTCACCTATTTTCCGAGTAACCCGCCGGCCCGCAGTGCCCTGGGTAGTAGTGGACTGGCTCTCGATGCCCGAACGGAAATCGAGTGTATGGCGACTGTAAAGTAAATCAAATCAACGACGACATCAGGGGCACCGCCTGGTGCCCTGCCGGAGATCATTATGAGGCGCAGGTTGCTGGCAGGTTTGTTTATTATTCTAATATCGGGTACCCAGGTTATAGCTCAAGAGCAAACTGAACCCGCCGTCAGCCGTTTTGCCGGCCTGGCACTTGATTGTGTACACCAGGAATATCCCAACAAGATCGCGCACGTTTTGGCTGGCGATCAGGATGTCGGTCCGCCGCGTGAATTAACACCGGTATTCTATGGTTGTTTTGACTGGCACTCTTCCGTCCATGGGCACTGGTTACTGACAAGGTTGCTGCGTTTATATCCCCAGGCAGAGTTCGCCGGATTGGCAGAAGCGGCTTTGGACGAAAGTTTCCAGGCTGAAAAAATTGCACTTGAAGTCGCTTACGTTACACATCCACAACGCGCTTCTTTTGAGAGGCCGTACGGGGTAGCGTGGTTATTGCAGTTAACCGCGGAATTACGTGAATGGAATGATCCACGGGCCAGGCGTTGGCTGGCCATTCTGGAACCGCTCGAAAGCGCCTTGGTTGCTCATATGGAAACCTGGCTCGCAAAGCTGGCCTACCCCATCAGGGTTGGTGAGCACGCTCAAACGGCATTTGCTTTTGGTCTGTTTCTGGATTGGGCCCGCGCCAGTAACCGTAGCGATTTCTCCGCGCTGGTAGCTGGCAGGTCAAATGATTTTTATTTGAAGGACCGTGCATGCCCATTGGCCTATGAGCCGGGCGGCCAGGACTTTCTGTCTCCATGCCTGGCCGAGGCTGATTTGATGCGGCGTCTGATGAACTCAGAGGATTATGCCCGCTGGTTGACAGGATTCATGCCTTCGATACCTGTTGATGGGAGTGGTGACTGGTTGCCAATAGCCGTCGTGACCGATCCGACAGATGGCAAACTGGCACATCTTGATGGTTTGAATATCAGCCGTGCCTGGATGCTGGAGGGAATGGCTTTTGGATTACCGGCCCAGGACCTGCGTAAAAAGGCTTTACTCAGCAGCGCTTCCATTCATAAAAACTCAGGCCTGGCCTCTGTTACAGGTGCGCATTATGAAGGCGGTCACTGGTTGGGTAGTTTTGCGACCTATTTACAAACAGCACGGGGTCTGGCTGGAAAGGCAGACTAATCGGACTTGTTTGATTTCGATCAACATGTGTATTGATTCAGTAAATTATTATTGAGTTGTTGTTGCTGGAGAACGATATGGCTACCTATCAAAAAATTCTTGTTGCAGTTGATCTGAGCAGCGAATCAGATCTGGTGCTGCAAAAGGCCCAGCTGATCGCAGGTCCGAACGCCGACATACACGTGGTTTATGTACAGGAGCCCATGGATAACGTATACGTTGGCATCGTCCCCCAAAGTGCAGCGTTCAGTGGTCTCGGTGACCTGGAAGCACAATTGGGCGAGGAACTGAAAGACAAACTGAATGCACTGGGTGAAAAATTCGAGCTATCCTCGGGTCATCTGCATATCCTTCACGGTTCGCCTGCTCATGAAATCCACCGTTTTGCCAAGGAAAACGGCAGCCAGCTTATTGTCATTGGCACGCATGGTCAACGAGGCCTGCAGTTACTGCTGGGATCTACTGCCAACTCGGTACTGCATGGTGCGGGCTGTGATGTGTTGTCCGTCAGAATAGGTGCTACCCTGTAGAGAAGCTGTCCCCTGGGCTTTTGCGGAATGCATTAGAGAACCAGGTTCCGGTTAACTTGCAAAACAGCCGTTGGCTGTTGGGGGCATATTGAACTTCAAAACTCTGCTCTGGGTTTCTGTTTTTTTATCGGTGATGATCTGGTCCGCCATTGAACCGGCCGACCGGTTGACCTGGTGGATGGAGGTCATCCCGGCGATGCTTGGCTTTGTCGTTTTGTTGATGACACGTAAGCGCTTTCAATTAACCGGCATGGTCTATGTTTTAATTTTGATCCACGCGGTCATTCTAATGGTGGGTGGTCATTTCACCTATGCCGAGGTTCCAGCCGGTGACTGGCTTCGCGACCTGACAGGTGGTGATCGTAACAACTATGACAAACTGGGACACTTTGCACAGGGTTTTATCCCGGTCATGATAGCGCGTGAAATCATGGTCCGGAATCAGGTCGTGGCCGTCAGGGGCTGGTTAACGTTTCTGTTACTTTGCGTGGTGCTGGCAATCAGTGCATTTTATGAGCTTATCGAGTGGTGGGCGGCGTTGCTTAGCGCGGAGGCGGCTGATGCGTTCCTTGGAACACAGGGTTATGTCTGGGATACCCAATCAGATATGTTGTGGGCACTGTGCGGGGGGGGTGTGGCCTTATTGACCTTATCAAGGTGGCATGACCGGCAAATTGGCGCTATCACCAGGGTGTCTTAAATATCACTTCCTGATACAGAACGGGGTTTACCCGTGATCTCAAGCCGTTTATTCACCTGTGCAAGTATGCCGTCGGTGTCGAGCCCGGCCATGGCCAGGCAGTTCTGCCGCGAGCCGTGCTCAATATAGCTGTCCGGTATTCCGATATTCAGGATGTTAAAGCTGCCGCCGGTTGCCAAAAGTAATTCATTTACAGCACTGCCAGCGCCGCCCATGACCGCATTTTCCTCTACGGTAACCACCAGTTTGTGGCTTTGGGCCATTTCGATAATGACATTGGCATCAAGCGGTTTGATAAATCGCATATTCACAAGGCTTGCACCGATACGTGCGGCGACTTCATTGCAGGGTTCGAGACTGCTGCCAAAAGCCAGAATTACAACATCCTTGCCACGTTTCACCACCTCGGCTTTGCCAATGGCCAGCTCTTGCATGACCGGTTCCACGGGGGTGCCGGGGCCTGTGCCGCGCGGATACCGGACGGCTGCCGGCCCCTGGTGTTTGAAGCCGGTGTAGAGCATTTGCCGGCACTCGTTTTCATTGGATGGCGCCATGATTAACATGTTCGGTATGCATCGCATGAAGCTTAAATCGAAACTGCCTGCGTGGGTTGGTCCATCCGAACCGACGAGTCCGGCCCGGTCAATTGCAAACAATACGGGCAGGTTTTGTATGGCCACATCATGGATCAGCTGGTCATATGCCCTTTGCAGAAAAGTGCTGTATATCGCCACCACCGGGTGGGTGCCCTCGCAGGCCATTCCAGCAGCGAGTGTGACGGCATGTTGCTCTGCGATACTCACGTCAAAGTAGCGATTGGGAAAACGTTGCTCAAACTCAACCAGGCCGGAACCCTCACGCATGGCCGGGGTGATCGCCAACAGGCTCTCATCCTGCTCAGCCATATCGCATAGCCACTGGCCGAAAACGTGGGTGTAGGTCGGTGGCGGTGTCACTGCTTGCGTGTGCGAAACAATACCCTTTTGAGGGTCAAAGGGCGCAACCGCATGATATTTTACCGGATCCTTTTCTGCCGGTTCGTAACCCTTACCCTTGGCGGTAATAATGTGAAGCAGGTTGGGTCCTTCAACGGTTTGTATTGTTCGCAGTGTACGTAACAACACCGGTAAATCATGACCGTCGATCGGGCCGAGATAATTAAATCCAAACTCCTCAAATAGCGTGCTCGGTACAATCATGCCTTTGACATGCTCTTCCCAGCGGCTCATGAAGCGCCACACACGGGAGTCCTTGTGCATCAACTGCTTGCCGCGTTCGCGGATGTTGGTTACGGTCGGCCCACTCATCATACGAGCCAGGACCTTGGTCATTGCACCGACATTAGGCGATATCGACATCTGGTTTTCATTCAATACAACCAGCATATTCGGGTCAAGTGAACCGCCGTGATTGAGGGCCTCGAAAGCCATACCGGCAGTCATGGCGCCATCACCAATGACGGACACCACACGCCGGTTCACATCGTTATGCGTCGATGCGAGTGCCATACCGAGACCCGCACTGATCGAAGTGGATGAGTGACCCACACCAAATGTGTCGAATTCACTTTCAGTACGCTTCGGGAAGGGCGCCAGGCCGCCGGTTTTCTTGATGGTACCTATACGGTCACGTCTGCCGGTTAAGATCTTATGTGGATAAGCCTGATGCCCCACGTCCCAGATAATCCGGTCATGCGGTGTTTCATAGCAGTAATGCAAGGCTACCGTAAGTTCAACACAACCCAGCCCTGCGCTGAAATGCCCGCCGCTCTTTGAGATTGCCTGTAACAAATACTCACGCAATTCGTCGGCGACCTGCGGTAGTTCGTCCTGATCGAGTTTGCGTAAGTCCGCCGGTGAGATGATTTGGTCAAGCAATGGGTATTTATCGACGTTCATAGGTTTATCTTACCGGTCACGATCAACGGCGTAAGCCGCCAACCATTCAAGAGTGTCAGTTTCACCTGGTAAATGTTCTAGTTCCATCATTGCCTGATCACGTAAATCGTGTGCTCTTTGGAGGGAATTTTCAACACCAATAATGGAAGGAAAGGCAGGTTTCGATCTGGCTGCATCAGCCTGGCTCGGTTTTCCGGTAAGCTCAGGGCTGCCGGTTACATCAAGCAAATCATCAAAAATCTGGAAAGACAGGCCGGTCAATTGGCCAAAACTGGAGAGGGCATTGATTTGTTCAGCTGAAGCACATGCAAGTAATGCAGGTGCAACATTACATATCTGGATCAATGCACCGGTTTTAAAAGCGTGAACTTCCTCCAGCTCAGCCTGAGAAATCTGTTTGCCAAGACTGGCGAGATCAAGCACCTGGCCACCGGCCATGCCATTGGCCCCGCAGGCACGTGCGAGCCCCAGGATAATCGCAATTTGTTGCCGGGGGTGGGCACTCAAGGCCGGGTCATGTGCCAGGATTTCGAACGCCAGTGCCTGTAAGGCATCGCCCGCCAAAATGGCAGTTGCCTCGTCAAACTTGCGGTGGCAACTTGGTTGACCGCGTCTGAGGTCATCGTCGTCCATGCTCGGTAAATCATCATGAATCAATGAATAGGTATGGATAAGCTCAATCGCCACCGCGATGGCGTCGAGCCTGTCTTCATCCAGATTCAAGGCACGACCCGCAGCATATACAAACAGGGGCCGGATACGTTTACCGCCCGCAACGGCGCAGTAATGCATCGCTTGCAATAGCAGTGGCGGTGTCCGTGGCGGCTCAGGCAGGTATTCGGGAAGAATGTTTTCAAACCTGGCCTGCCAGGAACCGATGATCGCAGCAGTTTCAGGCATCTGGTTCAAATGTTTTCAGCGATTCTTCATCTTGGTTATTGGTCAGTAGCTCGACCGTTTGCTGCGCATTGTCCAGTGCAGCCTGGCATTGACGTGTCAGTTCGATACCGTGTTTGAAACCGGACAATGATTCATCGAGTGATAAATCACCCTGTTCGAGGTTTGCAATCAATTTTTCAAGTTCGGCCAGCGTCTCTTCAAAGTTGGGATCAGGCTTGGTTTTCTTGTTCATAATCTGCGTTCCGGGTTTTGCGGAGCGACACTAACGTACCGCACCGGCAGGGTCAACTGTCAATGGTTCAGCGGGTGTTGTTGTTTAAGTATGAATTGCAGTAACGGATGCATGGGGCGCCAGTTTAAGCGGATACCGTTATCAGATAACCACGATGCAAACCCTTCGTTGAAGCACCAGTCCCCCATTGCCACCAACTCGCCATCCAGCTTACAAAGCGGAATGGAGTCTCTTAACCAGGGCGGGATGCCGGTAGATTGGAAAAGGTTTTTAAGACTCTTATGATGACCACCCAAACTGATGACAGCCTCGTCCGTATTGCCCCGGCCGCCGACTGAGAACTCACCATCCGGAGACTTACCATTGCCGTGTCCAGGTCTGTGGTTTGAAGGGTCTGCGGTCATTAATACCAGTTGGCCGACGTCTTTACCCAGGTCAATTTCACTCTTCCCCTTTGGCCATTTGACGGCGGGGCAGGGTAATATACCCTTGGTCGTATGCAGCCATAATTGGTTTTTGTACCAGCGTAGTAAGCAGCCGTCCCATTGCACCGAGACTTTTTGGTCACTGCCGGTGAGGCGCATTTGGTCGCATAATGAACCCAGTTTGTAGGCCGGGATTCCAGCGGCGCCCGCTGCTTTTAACCAGCGCCGGGTAACCAGTTTAATCAATTCCGGATGTGTAAGGCAACGGGGTGTGATTTTCAAAACAAAAGGGTGTGGCAGGTTTGAGCCGAGATAATCATCGGCAAGTGATTCCAGCAGGTTACGCGCGTCGGCCATTGCGTCACGGGTGAGCAGTAGTCGCTGGTTTACCTTCGGCCAGCGTTGCTCCAATAGGGGAATGACCTGGTGGCGCACAAAGTTACGGTCATGATCCAGGTGATGATTGGAAGGGTCTTCGGTCCATTCAATGCTGTTTTCACGAAGGTACTCTCTCAATGCGCTGTTTCTGAACCGAAGCAGGGGTCTTTGCAAAAAACCGTGTCCGAGTGGTCTGCATTCGGGCATGGCTGTCAAGCCGTCTACACCGCTGCCACGCATCAGGTTC
>Ga0265303_10000488_pt1 | contig 22331 bp, 19 predicted proteins | sample Helome_2_FD_192494 | JGI IMG/M metagenome (GOLD analysis project Ga0265303, IMG submission 192494) | Marine sediment microbial communities from subtidal zone of North Sea - Hel_20160317 (Illumina Assembly) | ecosystem: Environmental > Aquatic > Marine > Subtidal zone > Sediment ... | reverse complement strand
ATGAACCAAAAGTATCAGTATAATCACCAGGCTCTACGGCACTGTCATCGGCAGTAGCGTAGTCGAGTGTAAATCCACCTTGTACGTTACCATTTAAGGAAACGGTAAAGGTAGCTGTACCATCACCTTCATTAACGGTGACGTTCTCGTTATCAAAAGAGATACCTGTTGTACCCGTGGCATCGTTATCATTAATAGTAATTGTTGCTTGATTGTCAGAAATGGTGATAGATCCGGTTCCTGAAATCCCTGTCAAATTCACAAGGAATTGCTCGTTGGATTCGATCAGGTTATCATCTGTGATAGGAATATTGATCACCTCAATGGCTCCATTTGTGCTGTTTGCAGGAAAAGTAACTTGTCCGCTTACGGCTGTATAGTCGCTACCTGCAATAGCTGAACCATCAGCAGAAGCAAAATCAACTGTAAAGCTTTCTTCGGTGTTCCCATTTAATTGAACTTGAACCTGAGCCGTTCCTACGGCTTCATCAACGATCAAATCACCAACTGAGACAGAGGCTGAATCATTATCCAGGATAGTACCACTACCAATACTGTCGTTAATTGAGATCTCGGTAGTTGACAAATTGTTGAGAGTTACTTCATAGTTCTCGTTTTCCTCAACAATAGAATCATCATTGATGGTGACACTTATAGTGTGACCTTCACCATGAGTTCCAGTAAAAGCTAATTGGGAAGTAGAAATGGCAGTGTAATCACCAGGTGCAATTGCTGTACCGTTTACAGTAAAGTAGTCGACAGTAAATCCGCCAGCAACTTCACCGGTAAGGGAAACAGTAAATACAGCTGTTCCTGCATCTTCATTTACAGATACATCATCGATCGCTAATCCGATCGGATCTCCATTTTCCGTTACAAAGATTTTTTGTGTGTGTTCAATCTGATTTCCTGCACAATCTGAAGCTGTCCACGTACGTACTATGATATAGGTCGTACTTGCATTGTCTCCAATATACGATTCGTTAAAAACCACTTGTGGGTTAGTATCACATGTATCTGTGGCAGTTAATGTTTCCGGTGCAGGAATACTATCATAGGCTGCAGTAGTATCTGCAGGCAGCGCTTCATTAAATGTTGGCGCTGTATTGTCTTCTACTGTGATCACCTGTGTAAATGCAACACTAGTACGACCACATCCATCTGTAAATGTCCAGGTATTTGTATAAGTACCGAGTACATCACATGATGGGTCGGCCACAAAAGGACCTGATATTTTATCCAGGGTGAACGTACAGTCTTCAGGAGCTGGTTCAATTGATTGTGCAGCACTTAATCCGGCTGCATCATCACATTCTAGTACTGTATCCAATGCATTAACCGGAGTTCCCCATCCAAGTTGGGCGGGTTGGTTGATGGTTATGATACTCGGGTCATGATTCCCCATACCACAGGCGTCCAATGTTCCAGAACTATTGGTGGATTGTGTGGCGGGGTTTATCTCACCGGTATAAGTTGCTTCCGCTTGCATGACAAATTGACCCTGACAGGCTCCTTCCAGAAAATAGCATTGGTCTTTCACATCCAGGTTAAAATCTATTGTATATTTTGGATCCCCTACATCGGTATAGCCATCTTCTACATTAAAAGTCAGCTCTCGTGTACCACTGTTATAGTTGTACGTGACACCAGGAGGTAAGGGCTGGGTAGAATCAAATTCTACTTCGTCTGGCAGAACAGTCACGATCTCCAGATTACGGATATTGTCATTTCCCGTATTCTCTATACTTATAGAAAGCGTGGCCACTTCTCCCGCATCGTAATCGCTGTTTAATGGAGAAGTAGTAAACTCTAAAGCGCCCACACTGGGTTCATATACTTCAATAGAGAATCCAACCATGTACAGACCATATGTTTCATTTCCAGAAGCCGCTCTGAATGAAGTGCTGGTTTGGCCATTCGCGATCAAAGTATTGCCTGGATTGTTTAATTCAAAAACCGAGGCATCATAGCCCAGGGTGTTGGTACTCGCCGGATTCCTATCCACGAAATTCACCCCATCTCGGGTGATTCTACTGCTAAAGAAATTATTCTCGTCACGTAGCGTAGTACTAATTTTTTGCCAGCTACCATCGGGCTTCTTGATCTGAAAATTATCTTGGTCCAGGTCATTATCACCTTCGATGGAACCTAATATAAGGTTGGCCTTTACATCACCAGTTGGTACGGCCAAAAACCCATCTACTTCGAATTCTGTTGTTTGGGTGTTAGCAATATGCGAATACCCATCAAAAAGGGTTATATTCTTTCTGCTGATGTCATTGGATTCGTATACAAAAACGATCTGCCATCCACCGGCAACACCTACGTTCCCCCCATCATGGATATTAAGTCCACCCCAAGCCGCCTTCACATTGGCTACCTGGTACTTTCCATATGGACTTGCAAGGCCTGATACCATGCTGGTGATGTCTTTAACACAGATATAAGGATCATTGTAGAAATGTTCTGCCTGGCCATAGTATAGCACTTCATCCGCCGTTAGCTCCGAATAGATAGAAGAACCCGGAAGCATTAATTTTACCCGGTCATGATCCCAAGACTCATCGTTATGGGTTTTGGGTGGATCATCTTCATAATCAGAAGCAGCCCAATACAAATATGCCCTTGTAAACTCCAAACAGGAAACTCCGGGATCAGGATTGGATAAATTCGCGCTACTGGAATTAAAGGTAGATGCATCAAAATCGATATCTACAAAAACACGTTCATCACTATCCTGGTTATCTACGCCAGGGGTATTGAACGAATCAGTTGGATGAGCACTCAACATATTGTTGGCGATCATTGTCACATCACCTTTGACAGTGGCGTTGTACCTTGGCGTAAATGCTTTCTTTACCTGTGAAGTACCTTGCCATGTTATAAAGAACAAGGCTGGTAACAGGATAAATTGCCAAAAAGAGTTAGTGAAAGTAGTTTTGTGCATAGGGCTAAGATTAACGTTTAGATTGGGACGAAACGGCTCGTAGATTTAGGGGAAAACTTACGTTTTACTTGTTTGCTTAATCTACAAGTGAGATTTTGATTTATTCAACTTCAATTTCGTCATCAATTTTGCTTTCAATCTGTGTCCCAATTCTAGTGGGACAGGTTAAAGACTATTGATTTCTTAGAGACAAATCTCCGCTAAAGTGCTGTAAAAGAAGAATTTATAAGGTTAAGGTTCAGAAAATCTCGATTAAAATCAAAATCTTCGTTCAAGTGTTTAAATTACTTGTTTATCGGGGTAGGGGTTGCACAATTGCTCGATGAAAAGCGTATTTTAAAGAGGCTTTTCTTTGAGTAATGGAGGAGTTGAAACGGAATTTACTTTCTTTATTAGAGGGGATCAATCCTTCAGTATGACCTCTACGTCGCTGAAGTAAATTGATAACTCATCCTCACCTTGATGAAGTGTTGTAAGCCAAAGTCCGTTGAAGTTTTTTGGGGGAGCCCATTTGGTACGGATCCTGGCCACGGAGTCATTACTTTTTCTCCATGTCCATTCAGTAATTTTATAATCGGAATTTATATAAAAATCATAGATATCTCCCGGGGTATACCCTCCCGAATCTCCATACGAAATGGTGACCTTTCTATTTCCAACCTGCTTATCGGATGCCTCATCCAAGCTTTCAACCTCATACGTAAAACTGCCCCTGTCCCACACGAGTTTAAACGGGAACAGAAGCCAATATGAATCATTTATGAACCTGGCATCAACACCCATCATAGTACTGTCTACCTGTAGCTTATTATACTGAACTGTGGCGGTATCTATGGTAGACCTTACCATACTATTCTCAACATCCCATTGCCAGGACCGAGCGGATTTTCTTGTCGGGCGATCCACATTGAATGTAAATGATATCTGCTCCACATTTGTCCAGGACTGGTAGCCATAAGCATCTGCAATACTGTCTAGAAGCAATTTGGGAGAACTGGTCTCCACCTTATTTTTTGGGGCTTCCTGGCAGGTAATTATAAGAATGGCAAGTAATAAATAGATACAATGTTTCACAGATATGGAATTTCATCAAATATAGAGTGTTTTTTGAGGCCAACTTTGATGTATTTTTGAATAAAGTTGACAGCTTCCCCCGCCGTAGCATAAAATGGATCCTCCTTTATGGTGACTTTTCTCAAACAATTGTGTCTTATACTAATAAACAAGCAGACCAAGAACACATTGGGCAGGGAAGATCCTTATAAAGATCTAACGGATCTGGAGCTCGTTGAGCGGATCACGAAGGATAATAATACGATGCTTTTTGGCGTACTCTATGACCGGTACGTCAAAATGGTCTATAATAAGTGCTATGGCTTTGCACGTTCAGAAGATGAAGCTGAAGATCTGACCCAGGATGTGTTCTTACTGCTTTTTGTGAAATTAAAAAGTTTTCAGGGCAGGTCTAAATTTTCCAGTTGGCTGTATTCGTTCACCTATAATTTTTGCGTGAACTATGTCAACAGGAATAAGGAACGAAAGATGAGTGATAAATCGAGTCCGATCGAGAAATCTGAACATAAAGTAACAGAGGACATATCGGATGATTCGCTTTTTGATATGCGTTCCGAAAAATTAAAACGTGCTCTTGATCTGATAGATCCGGATGATAAAAAGATCCTTTTGCTAAAGTACCAGGATGATGTTTCCATTAAAGAACTGCAGAACTTGCTGGAAGTAGGCGAGAGTGCAGTAAAAATGAGATTAAAACGGGCGAAATCCCGGATATTAGAAACCTATAATACCTTAGAATAGTATGGCTGATTTTAAAAACAACCCGTTTAAAGATCTCGAAAGATCTTTATTAGATGTGCCACCTCATATGAAAAAGAAAGTTATGAGCGATGTAGCAACAGCCAAGCTTATCATGGATATGGCTTCCTTGCTCACATTGAACTACGGCTCTGTATTGGAGGGAATGTTCAGGACAAATAAACGCTAGATTCGTAACTTAACACTATAAACCGGCTCTCATGGACACGATCAATGAATGGAAAAATCTGACCTTTGATACCCTGTCAAAAATCATCCAGGACATAGCAGGCGCACTGCCTGGGTTACTAGGGGCGATTATCGTCCTCGGTTTTGGCTGGCTCTTTAATAAGATCATTCGCTTTGTATTAAAAAAAGTCTTTAAGCTCATAAAGATCGATGCAGTTTCTGATAAGATAAATGAAGCACAGATCTTTGGTGATAGCAAGGTAAAGATAGATATAGCCGTGGTCCTGCTCAGCTTTGTAAAATGGCTCCTATGGCTGGTCTTTATTATCGTTGCGGCTGATATTATGCAACTTTCCGTGATCTCCGAGGAGATCGCCAACTTGTTGCGATACCTTCCTATACTGCTAAGTGCCATGGTGATCTTTTTGATCGGACTCTATGCAGCCCGACTCATAAAGAAGGCATTGATCAGTGTATTTGACTCAATGGGTGTTGGTGGATCTAAGATCATCAGCAATATTGTTTTCTACATCATTGCCATTTTTGTGACCATTACTGCGCTAAACCAGGCCGGGATAGATACTACGATCATCACCAGCAATATCACGATGATCATGGGTGCATTTTTACTGGCAGCTGCTCTTGGGTTCGGACTCGGATCAAGGGATGTCATCGGTGATGTGCTGCGTACATTCTATACCCGCAAGCAATATGCTGTAGGCGATGTGATCAGTATAGGTAAGTTGAAAGGGACCATTGAAAGTATTGATAACATCAGTCTTACCCTCTCCACGGAAGAAGGCAAGATTGTAGTCCCGATTAAAACGGTGGTCGAAAATAAAGTAAAGATCCACAACTAACACACTCTTTAGCGCTTTACATTTTCATAAGAATTTGTGTACTTTTACCGCTCAAAATGCAACGTATAAATGAGCGCTAAAAAAAGCAAAGTCCAGGAAACAATCGATGAAAAATTATTAGAGGAACGGAAGGTTTTTCTATGGGGAATGGTCGATGATGATTCTGCCAAACATGTGATAGACAGATTGTTATATCTGGATATGTTGAATAACAAAGAGATCCAGTTTTATATAAATAGCCCGGGAGGCTATGTCACTTCCGGTTTTGCTATATATGATACTATTAAAAGTTTAAAGAGCCCCGTCTCAACCATTTGTTCAGGCTTGGCAGCTTCTATGGGGTCAATTCTGTTATCTGTAGGTAAAAAAGGCCGGCGCTTTATCCAACCTCATGCACGTGTTATGATCCATCAGCCCAGTGGGGGTGCAAGGGGCCAGGCTTCTAATATTGAGATCCAGGCAAAAGAGATCTTGCTAACCAAAGAATTGGGTGCACAGATCCTCGCGGATAACTGTGGTCAGACCTTCGAAAAGATCATGAAAGACTTCAATCGTGATTATTGGATGGGCGCAGAAGAATCTATCGAATACGGCATTGTCGATGCTGTAATGGAATAAATTTCTACTAGTTTTTATGTGAGGGCTAAGAAAGCGCTATCAGATCTTGGCGAAGAGCTTGTGCATTTTTTGCTGCTCTTCTTCTGCCAATACCGGATCTACCAGGATACGACCACTGTGCTCATCGGTAATGATCTTTTTACGGGAGGCGATCTCTACCTGCACCTGAGGTGGGATAGTAAAGAAGGAACCACCGGAAGCGCCACGCTCAATCGGAACTACGGCTAGTCCATTTTTTACATTGCCACGGATACGTTTGTAAGCAGTGATCAGACGATCTTCGATCTGCTTTTCATATTGCTTGGACTTAGTGAGAAGGGCTTTTTCTTCTTTGTCCGTTTCGGCAAGAATGGCATCTAACTCATTTTTCTTATGCTTTAGATGCGCATCGCGTTCAGAGAGTCGTTCTTTGGTTTCACTGACGACTTCTTTCTTTTGATCGATCTGAACTTTAAATTCTTTTATATTCTTCTCGGCCAATTGAATTTCCAATTCCTGGTATTCCACTTCTTTGGCTAAAGAATTGAATTCGCGACTGTTACGTACATTTTTTTGCTGTTCGCTATACTTCTTGATAGCTACTTTCGCTTCTTCGATAAGATTTTTCTTTGCACTGATCTCATAGTTGATGGTTTCCACATCAGTTTTGAGTTTATCAATACGGGTTTTTAAACCTGTTACTTCATCTTCAAGATCCTGTACTTCCAAGGGCAATTCCCCACGTACATTGCGAATTTCATCCACTCGGGAATCAATCAACTGCAAGTCGTATAAAGCTCTTAGCTTGTCTTCAACAGTAACTTCTTTCTTCGTCGCTTTCTTTGTCGCCATAATTAAAAGTAATAGACAGGATTTGTAATGCTCTCCGATATCAGGAGGGCAAAATTAGCAATTTTTTTCCGAAGATAATCATGTATTAAGGCTTTAGTAAACTGCTCGGATTCATAATGTCCAACATCGAGCAGTAATATTTGGCCTTCAGCCTCATAGAATTGATGGTATTTCAGGTCTGCGGTAATAAATGCATCTGCCCCTTGAGCCTTGGCTGAGGCAATGGCAAAAGCCCCACTTCCTCCAAGAACTGCCACCTTTTTTATGCGCTTACCCAATAAGCTGCTATGTCGAATTCCGCCTGTCTTTAATTTTGTCTTAACGAGATCCAGAAATTTTGTCTCACTCAGGGCTTCTTTGAATTCACCAATCATACCCATACCCAGGTGCTTATTCGTATTCTCCATTTCAAAGATCTCATAAGCAACTTCTTCGTATGGATGATGGTCGTACAGGGTAGCGATCACTGATCCCTTCTTATGAGTTGGAAGGACGACTTGAATCTGTGTTTCTTCCTCCGTATGCAATTCTCCCTTAGTGCCTAAAGTGGGTTTGGCATTTTCAAGAGGCTTAAAACTTCCTGTTCCTTGTAATTGAAAACTACAATGACTATAATCTCCGATATGTCCAGCGCCTGCGTCAAAGAGCGCTTGCAGTAGGTCGGGGGCCTTGTCTTTAGGGACATAGGTAGTAAGCTTTCTAAGTCCGGAAGCTTTCGGGATCAATATTTTGGTATCAAAAATGCCTAATACGTCACAAAGTTTTGCGTTTACGCCATTAGGGGAATTATCCAGGGCAGTATGCAGCGCATATATAGCGATGTCATTTTTTATGGCCTTCATAACCACGCGTTCCACATATGTACTGCCGGTTAGGGTCTTTAATCCGCCAAAAATTATCGGATGAAAACTAATGATCAGATTACATTTCTTTTCTATGGCCTCGTCTACGACACTTTCCAGGGTATCTAAGGTTACGAGTATGCCGTTTACTTGCTGATTCGGGTCGCCAACAAGTAGTCCCACATTGTCAAAGTCTTCCGCAGTGCTGAGCGGTGCTAAAGATTCTAATATTTCAGCAATTTCGCTGATGATCATTTTGGCTTGAATTAAGGTCATCAAAGATAAAATATTATATTTTCGTTCAGATGCGACTCCTCAGAATTTTAGCCTTTCCAATTGCTCTTCTCTATGGTATGGTCATTTATATCAGAAATGCCCTCTACGACTGGGGATTGTTTAGGAGTACGGAATTTCAAACCAAAACTGTCAGTGTTGGAAATCTTTCTGTCGGCGGTACCGGGAAGACACCGATGATCGAATGGTTGATCACGCATATACCGACTTCATACAAACTGGCTGTTGTTACAAGGGGATATGGACGTAAATCTTCAGGGCCCATATTAGCTAAACCGGAGCATGCAAGTGAAGAGATCGGGGATGAACCTAAGCAGCTTATTACCCGGTTCCCTGACCTTTACCTGCGTGTTGATGGTGATAGGACGAGGGCTATCCAATGGCTGGAACAACACGTAAAGCCGGATATTATCCTCTTAGATGATGCACATCAGCATAGGCGAATAAGGCCGAGTTTAGGGGTTTTATTGACTACCTATGATAATTTGTATACGGAAGACTATTTCCTGCCAACTGGCAGCCTGCGGGACAGCCGAAGAGAAGCACGGAGGGCTGTTTGTATTGTTGTGACCAAATGTCCGCCTAAGATGACGCTGCAACAGCAGGAAGAAGTGCTTAGAAAATTAAATCCGGAAAAAGGACAGGAAGTATTCTTTGCTACTCTTGGTTACGATGAGGTTTTACATGGAGCAAAACCTAAGAGTATTCATGAACTCAGGGATAGGCCTTTCACTTTGGTTACAGGAATTGCGCAACCAAAACCTTTGGCAAGTTTTTTAAGATCGGAAGGTCTAGAATTCAAACACCTGAAGTATGCTGATCACCATCAATTCTCAGAAAAGGAAGTCGAAAAATTTAAAAAGATAGCTGAGTTACTCCTTACCGAAAAGGACTATGCCCGGGTGGGACATTTATTGCCCAGTGCAAGTTATATCAGAATAGCACACAAGTTTTTAGAAGAGGGAGGATCCAGGTTTCTGGATCTATTGGGAATTAAGAAACAGAACGCTTCAATTTAGGTTCCAGGATATTTTCACCAACTTTTTGATAAAATAATTCCGGCTTGAAGGGTTTAGTGACAACGTCGTTACAACCGGCAGCATAGAAGGTTTCTACACTGTCGTCCAGGGATATTGCCGTAAGCGCAACAATGGGGATGACCGTATCAAACTGGCGTATCTGAATAGTCGCTTCTACTCCACTGATACCAGGTAAATGTATGTCCATAAGGATACCATCATAGGAATTGGCTTTGGTCATATCAATAGCCTCATATCCATTATTTGCAATATCACAAGTAACGCCTCGCTTAGAGAGCATTTTTTTGGTGATCACCTGGTTGATCTTATTGTCTTCTACGACAAGTAAATGCAGACCATCTAGTTCATATTCTTTGTTTTCAGGTTCGAAGAGAATTTCATCAGGTTGTACCTCCTTCGCATTCATCACGATCTCAAAGTAGAATGCACTTCCTTTTCCTTCTTCACTTTCCAGGGCAATATCACTGTCAAACAAGCCGAGTAAACTTTTCACAATAGAAAGGCCCAAACCGGTGCCTCCGTATTCCCGATTGATCTGAACAGAGCCCTGATCGAAACTGTCGAAGATATTTTTTTGTTTCGCATCCGCAATGCCAATACCATTGTCCTGCACCTCAAAATAGATTCGGGCTTTTCCATCTTCATGACGAAGTTTTTTTGCAATGATCTTTACATAGCCATCGTGGGTAAATTTGATCGCGTTGCCAACCAGGTTGATAAAGATCTGGGACAACTTCATTGGGTCGGAAAGCAAATGCTTGGGAATATCATCGTCATAATCCAGAAGAAGCTCAGTATTATTTTGTTTGGCATTTTGTTGCAAACCGGTAATCACATCTGTCAATACCTTCTTAAGACTAAATTCAATAGAACGAGGTTCTAGTTTCTCCGCATCGATCTTGTTGATCTGAAGGATGTCATTGATGAAGTTCAGCAGGTAATCCCCGGAGAATTTTAAAGATTTAAGGTGTTCTTTTTGATGATCGGCCGGACTCTCTTCAAGGAGGAGATGAGTTAAACCCGTTACTGCATAGAGCGGTGTTCGCAATTCATGACTAACGGTAGAAAGGAAATTTGTTTTTGCTTCCATGGCCTGGACGGCAGCATCCCTGGCGGCTTGCAACTCCTTATTTTTAGTTTGCAACAGATCATTCGTTTTTAATTTGATCTGGTTGTTTCGGAAAAGCGACACAGCAAGTAAGGAGATGATGGTCAGGAAAGCAGATGTAAGTATGGCAGTTATTTCAGATCGACTGGCAGACTCATTGAGCTCTTCAATTTCCTCGGTCTGACGATCGATCGTATCCTGCATAAAAGTATATTGGATTTGATCTGCTGTTTTGGCTTCGGCTTTTAATTTTTCTATGGTAAATACGGAATCTTTGATATTCATCAGATTCCGATTGTGTTTTAACGAAAGATTGTAACTGGCCACTTTTTCATAGAACCCCCCCAACAATTCATTGAGTGTGACAATTTCTTTTGAATACTCATTTTTCTCGGCAATTAACAGGGCATCGTTAGCGTATTTGATACTTTCCTTATACATCTCCCTTGCGGCATACAATTTCGCCAGACCTTGATTGGCTTTCGTAATAAAGTAATCCTGTTCAAAGGCATCTGTGTTTACCAGAAGGGCATTATAATTGGTGATGGCGCTGTCATATTTCCCAATACTCGCGTAAATATGTGCCTCGAGTAATAAAATATTATTGCGGAGATTACGATCATTGCTCAAAGATTTAGCTTCATTGAGCATATAGATGGCCTGAAAATTATTTCCGCTGTTGTAAAGAAGTTGGGCTTCAATATATTTATGGACGGCGGTACCGTATGGATAGGCCAAATTCTTAAGTAAGACTGTAGCTCGACCCCAATAAAATTCTGTAGTTTCTCTTTTGTTCAAATCCAAATACAGGATAGCAAACATATGATAGCAATCTGCAAGGATCTTTTCGCTTTCCTGTTCTTCAGATAAGGTAGCAGCCTGATCTAGAGCCTCGAGGGCAAGCCCGATTTTATTTTCGTGTCTATATTGGCTAGTTCGCAAGAAAAGACTCTCGAAATCGGCATCTTCATAGGAACGCTTTTGAGCTGAGACATTAAGGCAGAATAGCCCAATACTTCCGAAAAGGATAAGGGTTCTAACGGCGGTATGAATGTAGGTAGATCTCAACCGAATTGCTATTCTTGGCATTATATTTAGGGCTCAGGTCTTTTGGGCTTACACTCCAAAAGGTTTTTTCACAGTTTATCTATATAATCTATTTATAGATACTGCCTGAAAATCAAACGTCTGGGAGGGGCATAAATTGCATATTCCAGACTAGGAAATATACCTATTTTTAGTCAATATGCTTATGTGCTTTGTAAGATGACCTCACCAGTGCTCCGCTCTCTACATGTCTGAATCCCATTTCAAGGCCAAGTTCTCGGTATTTCTCAAAGGTCTCCGGCAGGATGAATTCCCTTACTGGCAAGTGTTTTTTGGAGGGTTGTAGATACTGTCCAATGGTAACTACATCCACCTTATTTTTTCGAAGATCCTCCAGCGTTTCAATAACTTCCGATTCCTTTTCCCCAAGACCAAGCATGATCCCCGATTTAGTTCTTTTGGCGCCATTGTCGCTTAAATAGCGTAAAACGCCTAAACTACGATCATATTTAGCCTGAATTCGCACTTCGCGTGTCAGCCTGCGAACTGTTTCCATATTATGGGAGATAACTTCCGGTCCTACGGCAATAATTCGATCTAAATGATCAGTAATACCTTGAAAATCAGGAATTAACGTTTCCAGTGTGGTTTCAGGATTCATTCTGCGTATCGCTTTAACGGTCTCAGCCCATATAATGGATCCCATATCGGTAAGATCATCTCTGTCCACTGACGTTATCACGGCGTGTTTTATCCCCATGATCTTGATAGAACGGGCCACTTTTTCAGGTTCTTCCCAGTCTACTTGATGTGGCCTTCCGGTCTGTACGCCACAAAAACCACAGGAGCGGGTACAGATATTTCCAAGGATCATAAAGGTGGCTGTGCCTTCACCCCAACATTCACCCATATTAGGGCAACTCCCTGAAGTACAAATGGTGTTCAGTTCATATTTCTCTACCAGGGATCTCAATTGGGTGTATTTAGACCCAGTGGGTAGTTTTACCCTTAGCCATTTTGGCTTCCCTTTTGGAGGTTGAACATGTGTTGCCAAATCCTTACTCATACCGCAATTTTATGCAAATATACAAACTTAATCAGCCGTGATTTATTCTTTACGAGGAACTTCCAGATTGGATACTGTGGGCCAATAACTTCTTAGCTCTCAATAATTTAACCTTAATATTATTGATCGGCTCATCTAATTCATTAGCGATCTCCGCATAGGATAATTCGTTGAAATAACGAAGATTGATCACTTTCCGATAGTGAGGCTTTAATTTCTTGATATGCGTAAGCAGGGAATTCAGGTTTTGTTCTGTGATCAATTGATCTTCTGCCGTAGGGGCGTCATCCAATACCTTCCGTATTGCATCTTGATTTACGGAATCTACAGATTCCAGCACATTTCGTTTGCGTTTACGGATCAGGTCGACATGCAGATTTTTGGAAATAGTGATCAACCATGTCTTAAATTCATAAGAATCATCGTAAGTATCAATCTTGTCAAAGGCTTTTGAGAAGGTCTGAATAGTAATATCCTCAGCGTCATTCTCATTTTCGGTGCGAATGAGCTGGAACCCGTATACATCATTCCAGAAGCTATCCAGCAAATAACTAAAAGCCATTTGATTTCCTGCCTTTGCCTTGGCAATAGCTTCGTGCAGTGCTATATTCCTATCTTCCAAATATGGATATTGTTATGTGGTCTTAAGCTGTGAGAATTAGGTTTCCACGGCCTCTTTCTTGCAATCCTCACCAGGCATTTTCCCGCAATACCCGCATGCTTCTCCCTCTTTGTTCAAATAAGGGTTTTGTGAAGCACAGGTACCTGCAAACTGCCCGTCTTTTTGAAACCAGATCTTAATGGCAATGCCCGCAAAAGCCAGCGCCAGAAGGCATATTGTGAGGACTAAAAGCATAGTGAATAACTTTAGGCAAAGATACAAATAAAGCCCCATTTCTGGGGCTTCAATTTATCGTTTTGTCAAAAAGTGTTTTGTGCTAATACTTGAGATTGGCAACTATGTTTTCAACGGTTGGAGACGTATTACCGCCTTTAGGTTCTATGGTGATATACCCCATGGCAGAATCTGAATAAGGCAGGGCCCAAAGTTTGTCATTATCCTCAAAATCGCGAATAATGCCCATATCAACCATTTCACCATTCACTTCAGCCCACATCTGATAACACTGATCTTCGGGGAGTTGTGGTAAATTTTGAACATTGATATAAGACAACTTTTTAACCGGGTTCACATATGCTACCGCCTTAAATTCCTTAGCACGCTCATTCCCCTTCATATAATACTTACGTGTATTCGGGTTATTGAGCACAATGAATTGATTGCGGACATCTTCGAGTTGTTCTCTCATATCAGCTTCCAAAGATTTGATCTTGTTATTAACGATCACATTTTCTTGCTGAAGGTTTTTGTTTTGGTCATAGAAGAAGTATGAGGATCCTGCAAAAATAAAGGCTGTAATTGAAGCAGCTATGGCATATCTCCTAAAGCGGCGTTTTCCAGCATCCTGCGCACGGATTATTGCCAAAATCTTGGCTTTTAATCCCTCAGGCGGAGTAAGGGCATGCATCTTGGCAAAGGCCTCGAGATTACCCTGTAGCTCATCGAATGTTTGCCGTACTTCCGGGTACATGGCAATATATCGTTCCACTTGCAGTGTTTCTTCCTGGGTAGTCGAACCCAAAAGATATTTTTCCAGCAAGTCGGTATCCAAGAATATGCGTATTTTTTCTTTCATAGAATACTTATTATTAGGGCTAAAAGTGCACTTGTTGAACCATATATTTTTCTAAGTTCTCTCAAGCCTATCTTCAACCTGGATTTTATGGTGCCCAGCGGAATGTCCAACTCATCGCTGGCTTCCTGTTGGGTCATCCCCTGAAAAAACAGGGCGTCAAGAACAATCTGGTACTTTTGTTCGATCTTATCCAGATTTTCACGGACGTCCAAAAACTCAGGTTTGATACTTTCAATACCTAGATTATATACGTCTGAAACATCCATTTGGATTTCTTTTTCCATCTTGGTATTGGAACTTCTCAATTTGTCTATAGCAGTATTTCGTGTAATTCGGAAAAGCCAGGTGAACAATTTTGCTTTAGAGGAATCGTATGTATCTGATTTTCGCCAGATCTTCACAAAACTTTCCTGGAGTATGTCCTGCGCCAGTTGTTCGTCCCGTACTACCTTGTAGGCGACACCAAATAGCGTATCACCATAGTGGTCGTAAAGCAATGAAATAGCTTTTTCATTACGTTCCCCTAGCAGTTCAACGATATGCTTTTCAAGTAGTGCGCTCATGTTTCTTTAGTCCTCGGAGACTAATTCTGTGATTCACGGCATCCAATAACCGGGTTCTCACCGTATATAGGCTAAACGCAGATTTTGGCAATTGATTGTCAGCGATGCGTTACTCTATCTTATTAAAATAAGTGTACAATTGGTTATTGTACATTTAGTTTTTGGTTAGTTTGGTTTGGTATAACCCCTGGGATCTAAATTTCAGGGGTTATTTTATACCAGACTACGCCTTTCTATAAAGGTAGTAAAATAGCTAAAAGTGTGGGATTATATTTACTTCCGGCTGGATGTGTATCCCAAACTTCTTGTGCACTTCTGACTTAATTGTTAAAGCAAGGTCCAATAATTCTTTTCCTGTTGCATTTCCAAGGTTGATCAGCACGAGTGCTTGCTTCTCATAGACGCCGGCATTTCCGTGTTTCGTGCCTTTAAATCCGCATTGTTCTATAAGCCATCCGGCAGGTATTTTTACACTTCCGTCATCCTGTGGATACCCTGGGATATCTGTATGTTCTGTTTTTAAAGCTTGATAGGTTTTCTCACTGATCACAGGGTTTTTGAAGAAACTGCCAGAGTTACCGATCTCTGAAGGATCGGGAAGCTTACTTTGCCTGATGGCGATGACAGCATTGGAGATATCTTGAATATCCGGTTCTGTAATACCGCGCTCTGTCAATTCTTCCTTGATGGCCCCATAAGACGTATTGAATACATGTGTCTTCTTAGTAAGGACCAAAACTATGGCTGTAATTACATATTTGCCTATCCCTTCACTTTTGAAATAGGAATCCCTGTATCCAAACTGACATTCTTCCTTTGAAAAAGTTTGGATCTTAGCCGTATCCATAGACATTGCATCGCATTGCAGAAAAACGTCTTTTAACTCCACGCCATAAGCACCTATATTTTGAATTGGTGCTGTCCCTACATTACCGGGGATCAATGATAAATTTTCTAATCCCCCATAGCCATGCTGAATTGTCCATAACACAAACGGGTGCCATACTTCCCCGGCCATAACTTTTAATGCGATCTGTTGCTCATCTTCCCAAAGGGGAACGATCCCTTTTATCGCTATATGGATCACCAGGGCGTCTACAGCTTTTGTGAGGAGGATATTGCTGCCACCTCCCAGGATAAACTTTTTGGGATATCCTTTTAGAAGCAAGGCCTCCCTTAATTCATCCACATTTTCTACGGATACGAAATAACGAGCAGTCGTATCGATCCCAAATGTATTATAGGATTTTAGTGAATGGTGTTCAAGGATCTTGATCATGCCTTATAGGCTTTTAAGGCTTCGCTTAGTATTCTGACAGCTTTTTTGAGTCGGTGTGACTCTAACACATAGGCGATTCGAATTTGATTCGATCCCATGCCGGGGGTAGAGTAAAAGCCACCTGCCGGTGCCACCATAACGGTCTCTCCTTCAAATTCAAAGGATTCCAGTAACCATTGGGCAAATGCTTCCGCGTCGTCCACCGGTAAGGCTGCAATACAATAGAAAGCTCCTTTGGGTCGTGTTACCTGTACTCCTTCAATTTTTTGCAGCTCCTCAATGAGTACATTCCTGCGCATCTCGTATTCCCGGATAACATCTTCGAAATAAGAATCGGTTGTTTCTAAAGCAGCTTCACTGGCTAGCTGACCCAGGGTAGGCGGGGAGAGTCGGGCCTGGGCGAATTTCAAAGCTGTCCGTATCACTTCCTTATTTCGGGATATGAGGCAACCCACACGGGCGCCGCACATACTATAGCGTTTTGAAACGGAATCGACCATGATGGCATGCGATTCCATTTGGGGTTCTTTTAGGATGGAATGGTGGACATGTCCTTCGTAGGCGAATTCTCTGTACACCTCATCCGCGATCAGGAACAGATCGTGCTTTTTAACCAGGGCCGTTAATTGAGTGATCTCATCATGTGTATACAAATAACCGGTTGGATTTCCGGGATTGCAGATCAGAATGGCTTTAGTACGGGAATTGATCGCCTTTTCAAATTCTGCGATGTCTGGAAGTGCAAAGTTGGATTCAATACCGGATGTCACAGGAACTACACGTACCCCGGCTGCTGTAGCAAATCCGTTGTAATTGGCATAAAAGGGTTCGGGAATTATGATTTCATCTCCATGGTCAGCAATGCTATTCATAGCAAAAGAGAGTGCTTCAGACCCTCCTGTGCTTACAATGATGTCTGAGCTGTCTATTTCTATCCCGTGTTTGGCGTAATACCCGGCCAATTTCCGCCTGTATGTCTCGCTACCTTCTGTTCTACTATAAGCCAGGACATCAATAGTGTGGTTGCGGATGGCATTCAAGGCCACTTCGGGAGTTTTAATATCCGGTTGTCCGATATTCAGGTGTATTACATCAACCCCATTTTTCTTAGCTTTTTCTGCATAAGGGACTAGTTTCCGGATAGGTGATTCCGGCATGCTGCTTCCTTTATTCGAAATTTGTGGCATTACAGGCAGTTTGAGGCAAATTTGGGAAAATAGTACTGACTATACAATATTCCAGCGGATAAAGCGCCGGATTAAGGGAATGTTAAATACATGGCAACCGGCCTTCATTATTTGTAACTTTAAGGAAGTAGTATGTTTTCCGGTATGCAAAAACTGAAATTTTTGTTGGCTATAGCACTGACCCTTGGGCTTTTCCAATCTGGTCACTCGCAATTCTTTGAACTTCCAGGAAACCAAAAATTCCAGAAAGTAAGATTTGAAATGATCAATAATTTGATGATCATCCCCATGGAGGTAAATGGGGCAGAACTTTCATTTATTCTTGATTCAGGAGTAAGTACACCCATATTATTCAACTTATCAGACCAGGATTCCATTCAACTTAACAATGTGTCTGAGATCAAGATCCAGGGACTGGGAGAGGGAGAATCGGTGCGTGCTTTGAAGTCGTCCGGCAACGTTTTCAAAATGCATAATATTCGAAACTTCAATCAGCAGCTTTATGTGGTGCTGGATAAGAATATCAATTTTTCACCTGCACTTGGGATACCCATTCACGGTATCATAGGGTATGATCTTTTTAAAGATTTTGTGGTAGACATCAATTATAGTCGGAATATCATCAAATTTTATCCCCCAGATGCCTATAAAGCTAAATCGAGAAAAAACAGCGAAACTTTACCACTTATTGTCCGTAACAGACGGGCCTTTATCGATGGCGAAGTTGTTATGACCAATGACGAGGATATCCCTGTTAAATTATTGATCGACACAGGGAGTAGTGACGCAATATGGTTGTTTAATGATCCTATCAAGGGAATTGGCATTCCGGATATGCACTATGAGGACTATTTGGGACGCGGTTTGAATGGGGATATTTATGGCAGGCGGACAAAAGTAAAAAGCATTAAGATAGGTTCCTTCGAAATAAATGATGCCAAAGCAGCCTTTCCCTATATGTCCTATTTCCAGGCCGCGACCAATTTGGGCGACAGAAATGGTAGCCTTGGAGCCGAAATATTGAGGCGGTTTAACGTCGTATTTAATTACAGAATGCGCGAGGTAACGCTGAGTAAGAACAATCATTTTAATGAACCCTTCCACTATAACATGAGTGGTATTGCCTTGCAACACAATGGTGTCCGCTATGTGGCTGAAAGAATATCAAACTCAAATCCCGCAACACGTGACGAAAGGGCATTTGGGGATATCAAACTTTTACTGGGTAATCAAACCAAGATAAGCCTGGTGCCGGAGATCGTAGTATCCGCCATTAGGGCCGGTAGCCCGGCTGATGAGGCAGGTTTGCAGGAAGGAGATGTTATTCTGGCAGTCAACGGTAAAAAGATCCACAACTACAAACTACAAGAGATCTTAAAGTTATTAAATGAACGGGAAGGGAAACGCATCAGGGTCCAGATCGCAAGGCAGAACAAGGACCTGCTTTTCAGTTTTGTTTTGAAGAAAATGTTCGAATAAAAAAACCCCTGGTCCTTGATCAGGGGTTTTTATTTTTTTAAGAATAGGTGTTTATTTCTGATCTACACCTTTTACTTCGCCTTTAATTTTTAAGATGATCGTTGGGGTATCTGCATTGGAAAGGACAGTTATCGCCTTTCGAATAGGTCCAACACGCTTCGTATCATACTTAACCTGGATCTCACCCGTTTTACCTGGTAATATGGGGTCTTCAGGTTTTTTAGGGATCGTACACCCACAGCTGGAGCTTACTTTCGTGATAATTAATGGAGCTTCTCCTGTGTTCGTAAATTCAAATACACGTACCCCATCACTACCTTTTTCGATCTCTCCGTAATCTATGGTGTCTTCCGTAAATTCAATTTTAGCTACCTTTTCCTGGGCTTGCACCCCAAAGGTAAGTAGGCTAATTACTAATAGTACAATTACATTTTTCATAATTATCTCAAGGTTTTGGGTGAATTTCAAATGTAAATGATTTGGCATCAACATCAAAATTCTTTTGTTATCTACTAACGTTAGTTATTTTTGTTTCGTATTTATAATTAGGTAAAAAAACCCATGATCATCGAAGGTTTTAAGACCTTTCGATGGTCATTTTATTTCTACCGGACTTAATTTTTCAAAAACCGTACCGAAAATTGGATATTCCTTCAAAATATAAGCCTGCAACGATCGAAGACCGCTGGTATTCTTACTGGTTGGAAAACGACTATTTTTCTTCTAAACCTGATGAAAGAGAGCCATATACAGTGGTAATACCTCCTCCAAATGTCACAGGAGTGCTTCATATGGGGCATATGCTGAACAATACCTTGCAAGATGTATTGATCAGGAAGGCCCGTTTAGATGGCAAAAATGCCTGTTGGGTTCCGGGCACAGATCACGCGTCTATAGCTACCGAGGCCAAGGTTGTTGCCAAATTGGCAGAAGAAGGGATTTCTAAATCAGACATCAGCAGGGAGGCGTTTTTAGAGCACGCCTGGGATTGGACACACAACTACGGAGGTGTGATCCTTGAACAACTCAAAAAATTAGGTTGCAGTTGCGACTGGAACCGGACTAAATTCACCATGGATGATGATCTGTCTGCTTCGGTGATCAGAGTGTTTGTAGACCTGTATGAGAAGGGACATATTTACCGGGGCTTCAGAATGGTAAATTGGGACCCCCAGGCCAAAACTACCCTATCCGATGAGGAAGTCATATACGAGGAAAAGCAAGGCTTACTATACTACATTTCCTATCCAATTCAGGATTCAGATGAACGGCTTACCATAGCGACTACCCGTCCTGAGACGATCCTGGGAGATACCGCAATTTGCATACATCCAGACGATCCGCGTTTTACACATCTGAAAGGCAAAAAAGCGATAGTTCCGGTCTGTAATCGTCCAATACCGATCATTGAGGATTCCTATGTTGATATGGAATTCGGAACGGGTTGCCTAAAAGTAACACCGGCCCATGACCTGAATGACAAAGAAATAGGCGAAAGGCACAAGCTGGAATTTATTGACATCTTTAATGAAGATGCTACGCTCAACGCTTATGGATTACACTACGAAGGCATGGATCGTTTTGCTGTCCGGAAAGCCATTCGGAAAGAATTGGAAAAAGATGGGTTTCTTGTAAAAACCGAAGACTATGTAAACAAGGTGGGTACGTCTGAACGAACTAAGGCAGTAATAGAGCCGAGGCTGTCTGAGCAGTGGTTCCTGAAAATGAAAGAACTGTCAGTGCCTGCCATAAAAGCTATACAATCCAAAGAGATCAAGTTATTTCCAGCCAAATTTGAGAACATGTATCGACATTGGATGGAAAATATCCGGGATTGGAACATTTCGAGACAACTCTGGTGGGGACAGCGAATTCCGGCCTATTATTACAGCGAGGATACCCTAAACTTTGTGGTGGCCGAGACAGCAGAGGAAGCCCTGGAGAAAGCAAGAACTGCCAGTGGTAATCCGGATCTACAGGCTACTGACTTGCGCCAGGATGATGATGTTGTAGATACCTGGTTCTCTTCCTGGCTATGGCCAATGAGTGTCTTTGGAGGGATCCTTGATCCCGAGAATGAAGAGATAGAATATTACTATCCCACCAGTGACCTGGTGACTGCCCCGGATATTATATTTTTCTGGGTGGCCCGGATGATCATGGCTGGATATGAATACCGCAATGAGCGTCCGTTTTCTAACGTCTATTTTACCGGGATCGTTAGGGATAAGCAACGCAGGAAGATGTCAAAATCCCTGGGTAATTCGCCGGATGCCTTGAAATTGATCGAAGAATTTGGTGCCGATGCTGTACGTGTAGGCCTGATGTTAAGTGCGCCTGCCGGGAATGACCTGCTTTTCGATGAAGCATCATGTCAGCAGGGCAAGAATTTTGCCAATAAAATATGGAACGCCTTCAGGCTTGTTCATGGATGGGATGTGAAGGAAGGTGAACCTACGCCTGCAGCAGTCAAGGGCTTAGAATGGTATGAGGCTACGTTTAACCACACGCTTAGCACTATTGAAGACCACATGTCTAAATACCGGATATCAGACGCACTGATGGCCATATATAAGCTTATATGGGATGATTTTTGCTCGTGGTTGCTTGAGATCGTTAAGCCTGCCTATCAAGAACCTATCGACAGAACAACACGGGACAAAGTGCTGGAATTATTTGAACAAAACCTTATTATTTTACATCCCTTCATGCCTTTCTTATCGGAAGCTATTTGGCAGCATATTAAGGAACGTTCCCCGGAAGAAGCATTGATCGTGGCTAACTGGCCAAAACCTGAAAAAGCTAATGAGAATCTGCTAAAAGAATTTGGATTTACCTCTCAGTTAATTAGCAGTATCCGAAATATTAGAAAAGAAAAGAACATCCCTAATAAGGAACCTTTGACGCTTCAATTTATTGACAAGGAGAACAGTGATACAGCCTGGGATGCCGTTATTGAAAAGTTGGGCAATATTTCAGCGATCGCCAAGGTAGATGCAAAAGTAGACGGCGCCTTATCCTTTAGGGTAAAGAGTAATGAATATTTTATTCCTGCGGGAGACGCAGTAGATGTAGACTCTGAAATTGCTAAGATCGAAGAAGAATTAAAGTATACCGAAGGATTTCTGAACTCGGTACAGAAGAAGCTGTCTAATGATCGTTTTGTTTCTAATGCCCCTGAGCAAGTAGTGGCTACCGAGCGGAAGAAGGCAGCTGATGCTGAAGCCAAGATCCAGACCTTGAGGGATAGTTTAAAAAGTCTAAAATCTATTTAATCCTTATCTTTAGGAGCTTACATAAAATTGCTCGAAAATGAAAAAAGTTTTTTACATAGGATTGCTTTTCCTCCCCATGATATTTTCTTGTTCTTCAGACGACTCACCGGCTCCCTCGATAGAAATTCCGGATGATGGCCCTGGATTTGAAGTAACCACAGCGATCGTTGATCCTGTTTTTGAGCAAGCCTTGGTAG
>Ga0265303_10000487_pt1 | contig 22336 bp, 17 predicted proteins | sample Helome_2_FD_192494 | JGI IMG/M metagenome (GOLD analysis project Ga0265303, IMG submission 192494) | Marine sediment microbial communities from subtidal zone of North Sea - Hel_20160317 (Illumina Assembly) | ecosystem: Environmental > Aquatic > Marine > Subtidal zone > Sediment ... | reverse complement strand
CCGGGATTTGATCTCGACGAAGGTCTTAAGCGATTACAGGGCAACCAAAAGCTTTACAAAAAATTGCTGCTGAACTTTTCCGGAAGTTATGCCAACGCGACCCATGATATTCGCCAAGCGCTCGATTCGGCCGACTATGAAACTGCCCACCAGTTCGTTCACAGCCTTAAAGGGGTGGCTGCTAACCTGGCGGCCGGCCGGGTAAAGAAGGCGGCTGTTGAATTAGAAAAGCTCGTCAAACATGCTGATACCAATGCACCCCCGGAGCCTGAATCAACTGATTCCAAATTGGACGTGCTGAAAAGCGCACTTGATCAAGCTCTGGGCGCAGTCGAAACTCTCAAAGCGGGTGATGAAGCGATGAACACCGAACTCTCAGCGGACTCATCAGCCTCGCCCCCGGTGAATGTTGACAAAGAAGCAATTTGTCGCTTACGGGATGCGGCCGAGCTGGGGGATGTGACCGATGTCGTAGCAATAGCGGATGAAATTGAATCGCAGGCAAATGGCTTTTCACCTTATAGAGCAAAGATTGCTCAGCTCGCTGACGATTTTGATTTTGACGGTATTCTCCAGCTGACCGATCAACTGGAAAACACTGCGGATGTAGCGGATTCATAAAACAACCGGCCGCAACAAGATTTTTTTCAAATTGTTAAAAATAACGCCCTGAACTTCCCTTTTGTTTCTGCTAAATAGAAATGGAAAATCGGGAATCCTAATCGGGAACTAAAAAAATGAATAACACCGAATCTACGTCTGAAAAAGATGCCAATCAACCCGCCCGGATTTTGCTGGTGGACGACAATACCACCAATTTGCAGTTGTTGCATGAGACCTTGGACGGCCTGGGCTACAAATTGCTGATTGCCAAAAACGGCAAGACGGCTTTGTCGATTGCCCAAAAGGCCAAACCGTCCCTCATCCTGCTGGACATAATGATGCCCGAAATCGACGGCTATGAAGTATGCCGACGATTAAAAGCGGATGAAAACACCAGTCAAATTCCGATCATTTTTATCACCGCTTTGGTGGATGAAGAAGACGAAGCCAAAGGTCTTGGCATGGGGGCGGTGGATTATGTTACCAAGCCGATTAACCCCGAACTCATCAGGGCCCGCGTACGCAACCACCTGGAGCTAAAGCAATATCAGGATCATCTGGAGAATCTGGTGAAAGAACGCACCCGCCGACTGGCCCTGACCCAGGCCGTCACCATTGAGAGTCTGGCAACTCTGGCCGAGTATCGGGATCCGGAGACCGGCGGACACATCAAGCGTACCCAGAATTATGTCAAGGCACTGGCAGTGCATCTGAAAGAACACCCGCGCTATCGTGATGAATTAAATGATGAAACCATTGAGCTGCTATACCTGTCGGCGCCGCTTCATGATCTGGGGAAAGTAGGCGTGCCGGATCACATTCTACTGAAAGCCGGCAAATTGAGCGATGAAGAATTCGATGAAATGAAAAAGCATACCGTTTACGGCCATGACGCTTTATTAATTACGGAACAAAAATTGGGGGAGGATTCCTTTTTGCGGCTTGCCCGAGAAATCGCTTCCACCCACCAGGAAAAGTGGGACGGTTCCGGTTATCCATCAGGCTTAAAAGGTGATGAGATTCCGCTTCCGGGTCGTTTGATGGCCCTGGCGGATGTATACGATGCGCTGATCAGCAAGCGGGTGTATAAACCCCCCTTTCCCCATGCGAAGGCTGTGCAAATCATCGTCGAAGGCAAAGGCAAGCATTTTGATCCCGATCTCGTCGACGCCTTTGTTGAACTGAAGGAGACTTTCCGCAACATTGCGCTGACCTTTGCCGATTATGAAGAAGAACGGCAGATGCTCGGTGGCGGAAAAGCTTTGGAAGCCGAAAAATGTATTTCCAAGCCGGTCGAGAAGATTTTGCTGGTTGAAGATAATGAAATCAACCGCGAAATTATGCAAAGTCAATTGACCGCGATGGGTTACCAGGTTGATCTGGCCGTTAACGGCACTGACGCACTTAATTTATATCAGAAGAAGGGCTACGATGTCATTCTGACCGACATTGAAATGCCGGAAATGAACGGGTATGAGTTAACCGCCGAAGTCCGCCGATTAGAAGGCGACACAGATCGATCAACCCCTATTCTTGCCATTACCGCCAGCGAGTTTGACCTGAACGAAGAACGTGCCGCGTCCCTGGGGTTTAACGGCTATATGTTGAAACCGCTTGATGTTGAGGTATTAAAAAATAAGCTGGCCGGTATCGTTTGTGAAGAATAAAGACCTCCCCGTACCGTTTCGATTAAAAATGGCTTTAAACCACACCGGCATTCCGTGGATACCTGACAGATGATTCCAGGCAGGACGTTGACGATAGGCACTAACCTGTTGATCCTTATTCTTTTACTAATGGTGTCACCGGCGCTGGGCGACGATGTTACCGCTCCCTCCTACTGGGACGCTATTTTTGAACTGGGCTACGATCCGGAAACCGGGCGTGTGAGCGATGATCATGCCTGCCGAAGAATTGAAATGGTTTATGGATTCAACCAGCTGGTATCAAATCATGTGGAAGCGGATCAGGAGCTTGCTTCTACCTATCGTGATTTGCGCGCCATGCTTTCTTCGCTGGATGCCGGTAATTTATATGAGTTGTTGCCTTACACCGATACTGATAGTCTGTGGCGCTCCATCGGTATAGGGGGCCGATCGCAGAATAATTTGTATCGATTACACGAGTACGATCCAGGCGTCGGAGAGGAGTTGACCGTTGGGGGCAATGCGGGTCGAAGATCGCCGGATGATTTATATCGTTTCGGTGATTTCGATTTCAGAACATTTATCAAGCCGGTCTCTAAAAGCAAATACAGGTTTTTTTACGATCTGGATATATGCACTGATGACCTGTCTGCCGTAATTATTCCTCGTATGGTTACAGCAATATTGACCAAGGCCTCACAACATGCCGCCGCTGCTGATGATCCACCCCAGGATTTAGAGCGCAAGTTCCCGCTTAATCAAGCGAGCTTGAAAGTACTTGCCGGTCTGGGCCTTGATTTTCCGGATTTTCTCAGGACCATCACACGATTTTTCAAAATTGAAAATATTGTGTCTTCAATATCCCCGACCGATGGCGGGTCTCAAAATGTTGACTTCAGGGTCCGGATCAATCGGAAAGTTTTTGCTAAATATTATCCGGAAATTGGCGCGATGCTGGAACGATTAGACGGCATGGTTAATATCAATGGACGTATTTTCGACTCCCGGCACCGGTTGATGGGGTATATCGAACTGGACTCGGCGCATGATTTATTTGTCCTGCAATATCGGATATTGAAGGGACGTTTTCTTCCCCTGGACGGCAGCCGGTTGCCAGGAAATCCTGGCGGTATCAGCTTAATAGATCAGGGGTTAACCCGATTGTATGCAGAATTTGACATTCATTTAGACATGGTGGGACTGAATCTGCATGTTGCCTCCCTTCAGGTTCCCATCGATTACCGATTGGGTAACCGGGGATTGCACTTAAACACCTGCCTGTCGCAACCTCCGGACAACATTTCCGCCGGTGGGCGGGCATTTGGAATATTACCCGTGTGGTTGATTGATATTTTGATACCGTCCAATGTCGAAAAAATCACGGGCGACTTTTTTCAGGCGATTGCCATGGCTAATGATGGGAGAGGAAGCATGATTGAGTTTGAGGACCTTGCGCAGGTACTGAGCAGAAATCGCCTGCTGATAAGTGCCGAAGCTGATGTGCTGGCCAATGGGACCATTAAATTGGGTTTTAACCTGCAGCGTTGGTTCGCCAGAAACCAGCAGGAATTGATCGCAGAAATCCGCGCGTTTAAAACAGAGCTTTGGGCAGCATTCTATCGGGATTATCAAAAAGTAAAGAAAAAAAGAGGATGTCAATGAGTAATTCAAATTTTTCAATTGAAATCACGCGTCTTGTTTCAGGAAAAGAAACCCGTGAATATCCTTTGGGCTATTTTGCTTTTGAGTCTCTTTTCGTCTTGGCAAAGGGCGCCTCGATTCTGGTGCTGTTGTTGATGGCCCTTTACTCAAATATCGGTGTGTTACTGTCCGGCGGCAGGGAATCGGTTCTAGGGTTGTTGACAATCTAAATGGTTTTGGCAGTCCTTGGCTGTTTGGCTTTTTATCTGATTAGCAGATAAGGGTTTAAACAGACCGGGTTGGAGATTTTGCAGGCGGAAACAAAAGCCTGGTTGGTTAATGCTGTTATCAGCGGTGCCATCTGGGTCGCCTTTGCAATTGCGATGCTCCTGAAAGGTACTTCTCTGGGATGGATTGATCGCTATATCGACCTAAGATAACCCAGAACCGTGAACCCGGAACCTTTGAACCATTCCCAAAAATGCATTGCTAAAAAAAAATTAATCAAATATGTAGGGGGACATTTATTTTAAAAAAAATAATAAAGGAGAAATTTAATGAAGAAATCAATTTTTGTTTTGACACTGGCGACCTTACTCATTTTCTCATTTACTGCCATCGCGCCGGCCGGTACAACCCTGGATAGCATTCTGAAAAAGGGGGAGTTGATTGTCGGAACCACCGGCACCCAGCCGCCGCTAAATGCTACCAACAAAGCTGGGGAGGTAATCGGATTTGATGCTGATATCGCCCAATTAATCGCTTTGAGTATGGGCGTCAAAATCAAATTTTCCAAGATGCCCTTTTCGGAGTTGCTGCCCGCACTGGAGGCCGGCAAAGTAGACATGGTCATATCAAGTATGACCATGACACTCGAGCGCAATTTAAAGGTCGCCTTCGTCGGGCCCTATTATGTATCCGGCAAAGGTATTTTAACCAAAGGGGACGCCATTGCAACCCTACAGCAAGCCGATGGGTTGAATCAGGCCGGATTTAAGGTTGCCGCCCTGAAGGATTCAACCAGCCAGAAATTTGTCCAGGCAGCCGCACCCAAAGCCGAGCTGGTGAAAGTGAAAAACTATGACGAAGCTGTGGACATGCTGATGCAAGGCAAAATTAAAGCGCTGGTTGCCGACTATCCCTTTTGTGCCTTCTCGGCTTTTCGCTATCGTGATAAAGGACTGGTCGCCGGGCAATCGCGCCTGACCTTTGAACCCCTGGGTATTGCCTTACAACCGGACACTCTGTTGCTTAACTGGTTGCGCAATTTTGTCATCATGCTCGATGGCAGCGGCCAGCTCAAGTCGATAGGTCAGAGATGGTTCGAAAGCGGCGACTGGATTAAAGAGCTGCCGTAAAAAGGTCCGATGTCTTTAAACAGAGGGGAATTTCTAAAGATGAAATTGCTGCTGCCGGACTTTAATAAAAAGATAAGATCCATCACATGGCTGCTATCCATTTGGGTATTGCTCTTAATGGTTGCCGGATCAGTGTCGGCCGCAAGTGTTCCGGGAATGGTAAAATCTCAGAGCCCTGATAAAGAAGTGCAAATTCCCGCGAATATGACGACAGAAGAAGTGGACGCTTTTCTGGCCGGTTTAAGTGATGAACAGGCAAGACAGGTTTTAGCCCAAAACCTTAAGCAGGAAGCCGCCGAAAATTTACCACCGGACGCCGCCAGGCATGCCGCGGAGGGCGAAGAGGAAGCCGGACACCTTTTCCATGAAATGACACTGGGTGCCTCCCTGGTTGTAGATCAGATTGTTTCTTTTTTTTCAGCGGAAAAAGAAGGTTCCGTAAAATGGGAAGCCATTGCCAACCGCTTATCGGGCGGTAAGGGCCTCGGTCATCTTCTGGTGACCGTATTAATCGGATTGGGGATTATTGCCGTCGGCGTTATCGTCGAGCGGCTGGTGCTGCATTTAACCGGGAATTTTCGACAACAGATTTTGACATCCATAGCCCTGGGGAAACTTCAGCGACTGGGTCGTTTTGTCTCCCGCCTGATGCTGGATGCGCTTGGTATCGCAGCCTATATGCTGACCACGTTTATTCTTCTGATCATACTTTTCAGGCAGGAAGACGCCGGTTACTGGATCGTTTCCACCCTTTTTATTTCCAGTTACTACATTCTGGTCATTATATTTGCCGCCAGGATAATCATGTCACCCAACACCCAGGCGTTAAGATTGCTGCCGATGCAGGATCAGGATGCCACATTTCTGTATCGCTGGATTATCCGAATTTCCGTAGTTGCTGCCATATTTATCACTCCCGGTATCATATTTCTGGATGCCGGGCGCAGCGAGGCCCTTTATAATCTGTTTTTTATTTTATCCGGTTTGAGTGTATCAATATTAATGATTGCCATGATCTGGCAAAGCCGACACCGGGTGGCCGAAGCCATCTGCGCTGATGCTACCGAGGGCGCGTGTGTCGAATCATCCTTACGGACAAAGTTTGCCCGGGCCTGGCATTATTTTGCAATCCTTTATGTGGCAGGATCCGGGGCCTTCTGGTTGATTAATGTGTTTTTGGGCAGCAAAGGCAGGATTATCAATCTAATTGCCAGCCTGTTTCTGATTCCGATTTTCATCGGCCTGGATCAGTGGGTTCAGCGTCTGTTGAAAATTTCCTCCGGGGAGTTGCCTGAAGTTATCGATCTGAGTGGCGACGAAAAACCCGAAACAACCCAGGGGCCCGAGGAAGATGAGGAATCGAATATCAAACATTTTGCTCCCCTGATCATACGGGTTTTCAGGTTCTTGCTGGTGGTCTTTTTGCTCTTTATCGTACTCGGCCTTTGGGGTATAGATCTTTCCCTGGGCCGGATTTTTGCCGCGGATGCGTTGAAAATAATTATGGTCCTGATACTTGGTTTTGCGATCTGGGAATTTATCAAGACCAGAATTGATCGGAAGCTCAGAGAAGAAATGCCGGAGAGCGATGAGGATATGGAAGAAGGCGGCGCCGGGGGCTCGCGCATCGGGACCCTGCTGATGCTTTTGCGCAAATTCGTCCTCACCGTCATGTTCCTAATGGCGTCGCTGATTATTTTGTCAAATCTCGGCGTCAACATCGGGCCGCTGATTGCCGGTGCCGGTGTTATCGGCTTGGCGATTGGTTTCGGGGCCCAGACCCTTGTCAAAGACATCATCTCCGGGATTTTTTTCCTGATCGACGACGCCTTCCGGGTGGGTGATTACATTGAGACGGCCGGCACCAAAGGTATGGTGGAACACATATCCCTGCGCTCCCTGAGGTTGCGCCACCCCCGGGGGCCGGTTCACACCATTCCCTTCGGTGGTATGGGCACGGTGACCAATAACAGCCGGGACTATATCATTTCCAAGCTTGATTTTCGCGTGCGCTATGACACCGACGTCGATGAGGTCAGAAAAATCATCAAGAAAATCAGTATAAAAATCATGCAAGATGAAGAGATGGGTCCGGTGATGCTGGATAAACTTAAATCCCAGGGCGTCAGGGAGTTGGATGACTCGGCGATGGTCATGCGGGTGAAGTTTAAAACCATCCCGGGTGAGCAGTTTGTTGTCCGCCGGGAAGTGTACCGGATGATGCAGGAAGCTTTTAGAGAAAACGGCATTGAGTTTGCTCACCGCAATGTGACGGTCTACCTGCCCCCGGAAGACAAAGGCCCAACAACCGGTGAAGGGTCGGAAGGGGATGATCCTGCCGGTCGGCCGGATAAAAAACTAGCGGAGGCCGCAGGCGCCGCAGGCGCAGCAGCCATACAGGCCGAAGAAGACGCCAAGAAGGCGGCCTTGAAGCCAAAAAAATAATAGATTCCGGCTTCACCCGGATGATTACGGCTTCTCTCATGCACTAAATGTAAAGAATCCTGGCCCTTTGGGTCAGGATTCTTTACTTACGCTGTATTTGGTTTTCAGGTTTAATCAATTTGCAGGATTGATGTCCTCGTAGATATATTACTGCTATCGGTCTAAATTGGTGTTGGTTATTCGAGCCGTCATATCCTCTGCTGATTCGATGATATGCCGGAACAATTTTCTAGGTCTGGGATGGCGGGGGTCGCTCCAGTCATAGAAACCTTTACCGCTGCTGGCACCGAACTCACCGTTTTTGACCATACTGATTAGCATCAAAGGAGGATAAAAACGCGGATCATTGGAGGTCTTGTACATTTCCAGGGCTACCCTTAGAATGGTGGGCGTGGTTGCGAAATCATATAGTTTGAAAGCTCCTTGAGGATGTCCCAGACAAGTGTTCAGACCGATATCTCCATCTTCCACGGTTATTTTGCCCTGTTCCAGAAGGCGGATGGCGTCCAGCATCTGGGGAAAGAGCAGGCGGTTTACCCAGAAGCCGGGGATATTGGGTGCCAAAAAGGGGGCTTTTTTCATATCGAGTAAAAGCTGGCGGGTGAATTCCACCGTTTCCGCCGAGGTCTTGTTTCCGGCAACGACCTCAACCCCTGGCATCAGGGGCACTGGATTCATGCCATGGCAAACGATTGAACGTTCAGGTCTGCCGCCGGCTTCGGCCATGGGATTAATATCCAAACCGCTTGTGTTCGACCAGAAAACGACATTTTCAGGAAGTTGCGGCAACAACTCGGACAATACCGTACATTTAAGTTTAAGATCCTCAAATATGACTTCTAAAAAAATATCGCAACCGCCGGCAGCCGAAATAAAACTCCCTTTGTCTTGGTAAACATTGATATTCTTGCCGGTGTTCAACACAATATCCGGATCTACAACCTTAAATTTCTTGGCTGCCTTTTTGGTCAGATTCTCACAGGTTGCTCTGACTCCGGCCAGTATATCCGGATTTGCATCATAACAGTGGACCTCTTGTCCGGTCATTGCACATTGGGTAATCCAGCCGCATCCCATAATACCGGTGCCGATAATAGCAAATTTCATCACATCTCTCCTTATTTATAAATTGAAATTTCTTTATTAACATGTTCAGACCTCAAATTCGAGAGAAATTAATTTGTCTAACGGTCACCAGGCATTTGCATGGGTCGGGTTGTTCAGATTTTTAGAATGCATATATTGACATTATGGCTTTGATTCTTTAGTTTCTATCGGGGAATGCTATCGGGATAACACGGAATTGGAATCAGCATAGTGATATCGAAACGAAGGAACGAAATATGTTTTTCATGAAGAAAAAAACATTGATGGGACTGTCCCGCACTTGCGGGTGAGCGGCTAAAATCGGTCCGACGGAGCTGTCGGAAGCGTTAGAGGGGATTGAAATATCAGATGACAAGAATTTGCTGGTCGGGTTTGAGACCAGTGACGATGCCGCCGTCTACCGCCTGACGGATGAAATCGCCTTGATCAGCACGGCAGATTATATCACACCACCGGTGGATGATCCATACTGGTTCGGCCAGATCGCAGCTGCCAATTCTCTGTCCGATGTGTATGCCATGGGTGGAAAGCCCCTGACGGCATTGAATCTTGTGATGTTTCCGTCGAAAAAACTTGACATGGGTATGCTGAAGGAAATTTTGAGAGGCGGCAGTGACAAAGTCAAGGAAGCCGGCGCATCAATGGCCGGCGGACACTCGGTGGATGATAATGAACCCAAATACGGTTTGGCAGTTACCGGTCGCGTTCATCCTGATCGAGTGCTGACAAATAAAGGCTGCCGGCCGGGAGATGCACTTATCCTGACGAAACCTTTGGGGACAGGAGTTTTGTTTAATGCCGGCCGCTCCGGCAAACTGCCGTATCCCCAGCTTGAAACGCTATTGCCCCAGGTGGCTGCGCTGAACAGCAAGGCAATGGAGGTGGCCTTAAATTTTAAAATTCATGCCTGCACGGACATCACCGGCTTCGGCATTCTGGGCCACAGTCTCGAGATGGCCAAGGGTAGCGGGCTGCAAATTGATCTAGTTTTTGATAGGCTCCCCATCTACCCGAATGCCTTGAAAATGTATCAAAAGGGCGAGAGCACCGGCTCCAACAAGGCCAACCGTCGACTGGCGAAGGATCTCTGGGAGCCGGTTGCCAGTATGAAATTCGAGGAGAAAGAGCTCCTTTTCGATCCCCAGACATCCGGCGGACTCCTGCTTGCCATGCCGGCAGGTCAATGTGACGAATTGCTAACCGCTCTGAAAAAAGTGGGAATTGAAGCGGCCGCACACGTGGGTGACGTCGTTGAAGGTCAAGAGCCCTTTGTGAAAGTGGTATAGGTGGCTCCATATGCCACGACCGGTAGGTTTTGATAATTTTGGTAGTGATCAGCTTTTTGAGATAATCTTTTTAACTACTATTAGCGATAATCGCTTTCGCAGGTATCAGGCCGGTGGCACTGGCCGAAACGATGTTGCCGGCGACTCCGGGTCCGTCTCCAGCCACGTACATACCTTTTATTTTGGTTTCAAGGTCACTGGTTGTTTCCACCTGGGTGGCAAAAAATTTAATTTCAGGTGCGTAAAGCAGGGTTTCATCATTGGCCACCCCCGGCACCACATGGTTTAACTTTTCCAGCCCTTCGATGATATTGGTCAGGATTCTTTCCGGCAAAGCCATGGCAATGTCGCCGCAGACAACATCGGTCATGGTCGGTACAATGTAGCCTTTGTTGACTCTGTGCCAAGTGCTGCGCCGGCCCCGTTTAAGGTCGCCAAAGCGTTGCAAGATCGGCTTGCCGCCGCCGATCAGAGTTGCCAGGCTTCCGATGGACTCTCCATAGGCCTGATTGTTCGTCACCGGCTCTGTAAGTACAACTTTGGAAAGAAATGCAAAATTGGTGTTCTGCGATTTTTTATCTTGGTAAGCATGCCCGTTGACGCATACAAACGTACTGTAATTTTCTAAGGTTACGAATCCTCCCTTATTGGTGCAAAATGTTCGCGTTTGATCGTCATATTTACCGGTTTGAATAAAAAATGTGGGGTCGTAGATGACATCGCACAGATCCTGCATGATGTCATTGTGAACCTCGACCCGAACACCAACTTCAATGCCCCTTTGTTCCACTCCGATTCCGTGTTGTTCCGCCAGTCCTCCCACCCAGTCAGCTCCCACCCGACCGGGAGCAAGGATGACACGGTTGGTCAGGTACTTTTTTCTTTTGGTCACTACGCCGACCACACGGTTGTTTTCAACCGTGACTTCTTTGACCTCCTCGGAGGTGTGCATGACGACCCCCTTGGATTTGATGTGATCAGCCATGGCCGTTATGAGCTCGGGCAGGCGGTCGCTGCCCAAATGTTTCTGCTTGATGATGAGTAGGTCGATGCCGTATCGTTTGGCAGACTTGCGTATTTCTCGGGCGGCATTCCCGTTGGTGGGATAGACAGGGCCGTCCATTCCGAAATAGTTGAATATTTGCTCGGTTTCATTGATCAGCGCTTCGGCCTGGGGTATGGGCATAAACTGGGACAGATCTGTTTTTCCCAGCTTGTAAATGTAGTTCAGCTTGCCGTCTGAGAACAATCCGGCACCCCCAATGCCGCTGAGGATATTACAGGGATTGCACTTGATGCATTCTTGATAGGTATTGATCGGGCAATTGCGCTTCAGGGAGCTTTTGCCCTTCTCTATCAGCAACACCTGATAATCAGAATGCTCACTTAAATAATAGGCCGCAAACAAGCCGGCCGGACCGCCGCCGACGATAATAACATCATAATCGGTGCTGTAATTAGTTTGTTTGGTTTTAGACATTTTAGGCCCTTTAGGCATTTTTCGGTGCATCCGGATTACATCTTTATGATCGCTTCTTCCTTGAATTCAGTAGAATCCTGTTTGTAGGCAAAACGGATTCTTTGCAGGGCAGTAAAATTGGCAAAAAAAGCTACCAGCCAGATGGCGAATATAAAAGCATTCATGTGAATGATGGCGCCAAGTCCGATCAGCACAATTCGTTCGGGGCGTTGCATGATTCCTACCCTGGCGTCCAATCCAAGACTCTCGGCACGGGCACGAGAATAACTGACCATAAAAGAACCGCACAGCGCCAGAAAAGTTCCCGCCGCCGTACCGTAGTCATCGATATAAAAAAAATAGGCAGCTATCCCAAAAAACATAATAAATTCAGAGTAACGATCAACGGTGGAATCAAGCAGGGCGCCAAACCGTGACGCTTTTCCGGAAGTGCGGGCCAATAAACCGTCGACCGTGTCACAGAGACCACCGAGTAAAATAAATATACCTGCCAGGCGGATAAAGCCCATTAAAAAGGCCACTGCCCCGATAGAGGTAATAATTACGCCTGCAGCGGTAAAAGCGTTTGGACTCAGCCCCCATTTGGCAAAAAGCTTTACCATTGGTGACAGCAGCTGTATAAAGCGGTCTTGCAAGTTCTGGGGTAGCAGCCTTCGACTCGAATGAGCCATTGGATCGCCTTTTTGTTTGGTTTATTCGCCTTTGCCGGGGGACTCCGGAATCGCGGATGTTATCTTACCGGTTGCACGATCTATGAAATTATAAATGTCTGGATCATATTAGCACATTCCGGCCGAAGAAATAAAGCCTGTCGGCAATTTTCGTTGCTTTCGTGCCAAAACACCGGCTATGGCAAAACCAGCCTGTCGATGGATATATGATTTCCTTCCAATTAAGGTTCGGCTTTTAATCTCTGATCAAATTTGCTACCTTCTTGTCATGATTTATAGTCTTGCGCAATATCTGCGTCAACCCCTTAAAATCGGTGGCAAACCCATTGATTCGAGACTCGTGCTGGCCCCGATGAGCTTTCTTGGCCATATCGCATTTCGGGAGTTGGTCTCACATTATGGCGGGTACGGCCTGTTGTTTTCCGAGATGTGCAGCGCCAAGGCCATCCCTAACGAAAACCGATTGATATCGCCTTATTTCAGGTGGCGTGATGAGGAACGTTCGCGGTTGATTTGCCAAATTTTCGGTGATCAGCCCGCAATCATGGCCGAAGCTGCCCGCAGGATAGAAAATGAAGGATTATTCGGTGTCGATATAAATCTGGGCTGTTCGAATACAACCATCTGCCGCCGTAACTGCGGAGCGGCGCTGTTAAAAAATCCGGGTCTGGCCACAACAATTGTGGCCGCGGTCCGAGCAGCAGTCAGCTGCCCGGTAACGGTTAAGTTTCGCACTGGCTGGAAAGACGATCCCAGTCTGGCGGTCAATTTAGCCAAAAGATTTGAAGATGCCGGTGCCGATGCCCTCACGTTTCATCCACGAGTTGCTCCGGACCGACGGTCCCGACCCCCCAAATGGGCATACATCGGATTGGTAAAGCAGGCGGTATCAATTCCGATTTTTGGAAATGGTGATATATTCGACCGTAGCGACGGTATGAACATGATAACAGAAACCGGGTGTGACGGCCTTGCGCTCGGACGCATGGCCATTGCCAGGCCTTGGATATTTGCAGAGTTTCTGGACAATTTGCGCACAAGCCGGGAAATGTTTCGGGAGGCTGCGGTCCAGCTGATCCAACTACTGAAGATCCACTATGATCCCGTTCGGGCTATGAAACGCTTTAAACGCTTTTCTTTTTATTTCTGCGCCAACTTTCGGTTCGGGCATGCTCTGTATACCCGCATTTTAAATGCTGCTGATTTATCGGAAATAGAAACCATTATCGAGCGGTTTTTTGAGCATGCACCGGATATTCAGAGTAGGCCGAATATGAATTTTTTCAATTGAGGGCATCTTCTTAAAGAAATTCAACAATTGAAATTATTCAACAATTAAATTATGATTAAAAATTCATTCACCTAGTCACCGAAAAAACGTTGTAATAAAATTTGAATCAGTGGAGGGAATCAATGAAAACGGTTCGACAAACATTGAAACCGGTCAGCATTATTGTGGCCATTTTTGTGCTGGTGATTTCGGGTCCTTTCCAATCCGTATTTGCTGCCATGATCGGAACCGAAACCATGATGGAGGCTTCACAGGGCCAGGAGGCCCGCAACCGAATTAAACAACTTCTTGTGCGTGAAGATGTGCGTCAAGCGCTGATCAATCAAAGAATTGATCCTCGCGAAGCCGGCGCTAGAATCGACAGCCTTTCAGACGCCGAGGCCATTGGGGTTGTGGATAAATTGGATCAGCTTCCCGCCGGCAGCGGCGCGCTTGAAGTGTTTCTGATTGTTTCCCTAATCGTATTTATTATTCTGCTCATTACAGATATTATGGGTTATACGGACATTTTCCCCTTTGTTAAATAAATCCGGTAGTCTTTCACAAGATGACGATTCTTGAACGCATCAAACCGCATCTTAAGGAAATGCAGTCAAATTTTAGCCTGCTGCTGGGCCGTTTCAACTATCGCTTTTTGATCCTGCCACCGGCCGTGACAGTTTTGCTGTGGATAATAATGGCCAACGGTATTATCAAAGCCGAGAAACCACCGTTGGAAATAGCGGCCGTTGTGGTCAGCGGTTTATTCATGTTGATAGCCGCGGTGCGATTCATTATCTCGCGCCAAGTTTTTTTTCTGTGGAGTACGGCCCTCTTTTTGCTGATTATGTGCCGCGAGATTCATTTCGAGGGTTCCGATGAAGCCATTTTTATCGGGCTGGTGATTTTGTTGGGGATTGTTTTACTTAAGTATGACAGATTTAAAGACTACCTTTTCAACCCGCTGGTTATTAATTTGCTCGTCTCCGGGTTTTTTATCTATTTTCTGTCACAAACCGTTGATCAGAGGTGGTGGCGAGGTTTTCCGGCCGAAGAAATGGTGTTTGTGCCCCTGGAAGAAACCCTGGAACTGCTGGGTCATTGTATGATCGGTTTCGCTGTGGTGTTGTGCCGGGTGTACAAGCCTGCCACCCGCATGATACCATCCGCTTGAATGCAAAATGGGATAATTTGTCGGACCGGTTTTAGATCCTTTCCATTAATATTTTTCCAATGCCGGTGTTTGCCGGGGAATTGGGCATTTTATGAATTTTCCCAAGATGTATCGCATACGTCAGCATTTTGACTGCACCACTGTAAATGACATCAGAAAAGCGGTGTTGGAAAAATTATCCAATCGGTCCTGGAATCAAATTGATCCAGGTCACAGCGTGGCAATTGCAGTCGGCAGTCGCGGGATTGCCAACATTGCCGAAATTTCAAAATCTGTTGTTGAATTTTTGAAGTCCCTCGATGCCAGACCCTTTATATTTCCGGCCATGGGAAGCCATGGAGGGGCCACCGCTGAGGGTCAGGTGGCCGTACTGGCCCAGCTGGGGGTGACGGATTCTTACGTGCAAGCGCCGATCCGCTCTTCCATGGAAGTGCAACAGATAGGCGTTACGGAAGACGAGATTCCGGTTTTCCTCGATAAAAATGCCCTGGATGCTGATCATATCATCGTGGTCAATCGCATCAAATCCCACACCAAATTTAAGGCTTCGATCGAAAGTGGTCTGATGAAGATGATGGCTATAGGCATGGGAAAGCATAAAGGGGCAGCCTATTATCACAAAGCTGCTGTTCAATATACTTTTCCGAAGATCATCAAAGATGCCGCCCGGGTTGTAATGCAGCAAGCACCCATCATCTGCGCGGTGGGCATCGTCGAGAACGGCTACGGCCAAACTGCCCGAATCGATGCTTTGAAACCAGATGCCATAGAACCCAATGAAAAAAAGCTGCTGTCTCTTTCCAAAAAGATGATGGCCCATCTGCCCTTCAATCAAATTGACCTGCTAATCGTCGATGAGATGGGAAAAAACATCAGCGGGGTTGGCATCGATCCCAATATCACCGGGAGAAATCGTGATCTCATGGGAGTCTTCAGCCATCCGGCCCGAATCAAACGGATATTCGTGCGCGATTTGACGGATCAGAGCCAGGGCAATGCAATCGGCATCGGCCTGGCGGACCTTACCACCAAAAGGCTGGTAGACAAAATCGATTATGCGGTTACCTACAAAAATTGTATAACCGGCACGAGCCTGGAAAAGGGCGCCGTGCCCATGTACTTTGGAAATGATCATCAGGCGATCGAAGTCGCATTGGAAAGTATCGGCCTGATACCGTCACCGATGAGTAAGATCGTGCGGATTCAAAATACCCTTCAATTAGAAATCGTCGGGGTATCAGAAGCCTACTTGGAAGCGCTTCACCAAAGAAATGATGTGGAAATTCTGAAGGGGCCTGAGCCCATGGGATTCGACAGCCATAATAATCTTCTTCCCCTCTAATTCAGCATCGCGAAACTTCTACAACCATTCCAATCTCTATGAACGGTTTACCGGTACGGCCAGACTTAAATACCGGTCTTTTTCTTCAAACATCAGTTTTTTGTTAACCATCATTTTCAAAAAAACCAAGATTTTGTCTTCGGAAAAGCCCGGAAAACGGTCTCGAATGTGTTTGATGGAGCGATGGTGCCGGCAAAAAAGGTAGATCCGTCTGGAGGTCCCGACCAGGCGATGGTTGATGGTTTCAGAGTTAAAATTTCGTTGGCGAATAATCAGAAATTCGTGACCATCCCTCAGATTCAGTATCGGGGATCGTTTCGTTCCGAGGTTCTGTTCGGTGTAGAAGTGCTGCCATTTTTTGACCGTATCTTCGACCGGTCGCCAGATTTTTCGCTGATATCCCAGGTCGCCACGGTAGGCCTGGATCATAAAGCGCATGGACGCGCAGATTTTGCCTGGAAATAAACAACCCCAGTTCGGGTGGTTAAATACCGATTTGATTCCATATAATTCAGGATTTTGCCAAACAGGGCTGCCCAGTCCTAACCAGAAGGCAACAGTCTTGAGAGGGCGGTAGGGCACCGCAAATTCAAGACTTCGCAGCGTTTCGGCCACATCCTGTCCGTCGCTGCCCGGAAAATGCAGGATCAGATTGGAATAATTGGCTATGCCCAATGTTTCGCAGTCTCGCATGATTTCCAGGTTTTGAATGGCGGTCGTGCCTTTGTGAAGTTTCGTCAACAGGGAAGTGGAGAGGGCTTCAATTCCGATTTGAACCTCCTGCATACCGGCTTGTGCCATCAGGTTCAATTCGGGCCGGGTAGTGGTAGCCCGGATTTCAGAAAACATTCGCAGATCCTTTTTCAATCCGCTCAATTTTTTGAAAATTTCTTTTGAAGCTCTTCTGGGCAGTACGTTATCTACGATGGAAACTGCCAGCGTTTGGTGTCTTGCGGTCAGGTAATCGATTTCGCCAGCCACCTGGGTTGGATCTTTGGTACGGTATCCTTCCCATTGCAAATTAAGGTTGCAAAATGCGCAACTGCTCGATTTGCCGTTAGATGAGGTCCGCTTCCACCAGCAGCCCCGAGAGGTTTCAACTGGCAGGGTGGGAAAGAACATATTCCGGGGAAGCGAGGATTTTAATTGTTCGAAATAATCGTCGTAATCCGGGGGGGGCAGGTCTCTCAGGTTTTTCATCTGCTGAAAGCGCTTCAGGGCAATATTCATTTTTACCGTTCCCGCCGTGACAATTCCCGGAATGGGGGGTATTGCGGAAAGATTCGCTGTTGCTTTCATATAGGCGACCAACTGGCTAAAAGGCAACTCTCCTTCACCGTTGACGACCAGATCGACTTCGTCAAAAAGATCAAAAAATTCAGGGGTAGTTGATCCGGAGAACGTCGAGCCGCCGATTGCGATAATAAGTTGCGGGAACTTGCGCTTAATGCGTTTTATAAAATATAGAGCCGATGTCAACTGACATAGAGAAACCGAAAAGCCGGCCAATTGATAATTCTTCCAATTGCTGTCAGCGATAAGTGCATCTGTTGTTTTTTTAATCACGGATGTGATTCTTTCAAATCCTGTTTTTTTTATGAGTGAACTGGATGTGGCCTGACGATTAAATAATTTTTCGATGATATCAAACCGCTGAGGAAATAAAAGAGCGGCATAGACAGCCTCAGCCAGCCAGGTGCGCTCTGAAATCGCGTGATATAGCGGGTAGCCAAGAGCGGCAGCTATTTTTAAAAAAGCGTGATCAGCATGAACTTCTACATCCGGATGCTCTGACTGCAGGTAGGCCTTGACAGCGCCCAACTGAATCGAGGGCCGGCTGTAAAGCGGCCAGGGGGTGGAGATCAGGATTACGTTAAGGTTCTTTTTTCCCATGGATATAGAAAGGTTCTAAAGGTTCAGGGTTCAGGGTTTTGGGTTCAAGGGTTCAGCCGTCCAACGTTAATCAGACAATGGTTAGGTTGGTCCTCATGCCCGCAACTCGAAATTCTGTTAGGGTCGGATACGATTTTACTATGACCATGATTACGAGTACGGTTTGATGACATTGCAGCTTTGTAACCCTGACGGTGAACCCTGAACCCTGGAACCTGGCATGACAAAGAACACCTTGTCATACATGCAGTTATATTTTATACATATCTCTATCAATTATACTTGGCAATCTTTTATCGGAACAGCATCGACCATTTCTGCAATCAGTAACGGGTTTTAACATGGCTGCAAAACCAGATATGATGGTTAACATCGCCGGGATAGAGCTGCAAAATCCGGTAATGACGGCTTCCGGTACCTTCGGCTATGCCAGGGAGTTTGAGCATCTTATCGATTTAAACCGGATCGGGGGGATAATCGTCAAAGGCTTATCCCTCACGCCCTCCAGGGGTAATCCACCGCCCCGGATTGTTGAGACCGCATGCGGCATGATTAATGCCATCGGCCTGGAAAATGTTGGAATCGAAGGGTTTATAACGGAAAAATTGCCCTTTTTGCAGGATCTGTTTCCGCCCGTTATTGTCAATATCTATGGTAAGAAAGAAGAGGAATACAGGCAGCTGGCGGCCCGCATTAATGACGTGGCGGCCATCGCTGGAATAGAGGTCAATATTTCCTGTCCCAATGTAAAAGCCGGCGGGATGGCATTTGGTGTCGATCCCAAAGCCGCCTTCAGTGTTATCCGTGCCGTCCGCGATCAAACTTCAAAACCGGTGATCGCAAAGCTGTCGCCAAATGTCACGGATATTACCGAGATCGCCAGGGCGGTGGAAGAGGCCGGGGCCGATTGCATATCGCTAATCAACACGATTACGGCAATGGCCGTTGATATCAATACCCGGCGTCCAAAAATTGCAAATATTATCGGAGGATTATCAGGACCTGCGATTAAACCCGTGGCTATACGCATGGTCTGGCAGGTGGCCCGGATATCTAAAATACCCATCATCGGTATCGGTGGGATCATGACTGCCGAAGATGCTCTGGAATTTCTGATTGCCGGCGCGTCCGCCATTCAGGTAGGAACGGCCAACTTTATCAACCCCCATGCCACCACCGAAATTATCAATGGTATTGAAGCCTTTTTGATTGAAAGAGCCATTTCCAGCGTAAAGGATATCGTAGGAACACTGGAAACCTAAATTGCGAGTTGCGCGTTACGAGTTGCGTGTTTCGGGTTACGTGTTGCGGGTTGCGTGTTTCGGGTTACGTGTTACGTGTTTCGTGTTGCGGGGTCCGGGTTGCGCGGTTCGCGCAGCGGCATAGAGCATGGCGTATAGCATACAAGCCGCCAAATCAGATATATCAGAGACTTCTAACGCTCAGCCCTATGCGCTCTGCCTTAAAATCTGCAATCCGCACCCCGAACCGCGCAACCCGCAACCCGATTTTTATAATCCTGCTGCTTCTTTAACCGGATGTGATTTTAGGTATTCCAATCTATTCAATCCATTGACATAGGCTCTGGCGCTGGCCGTAATAATGTCCGGGTCCGCGCCCTTGCCCAGAGCCGTCAGGCCGTTTTCCCGCAAGCGCACGGTGACTTCCCCCTGGGCATCGGTGCCGCCGGTCAGAGCGCTGATGGAAAATCGCAGCAATTCCGATTCGGTCCCGGTGAGATTGGCAATGGTGTTAAAAGCGGCATCAATGGGACCATTTCCGTAGCCGGCACTTTGAACGGATCTTCCCTGGATCTTCAACTTGACGCTGGCCATCGGCAACACGGTCGTTCCAGCGGTCACATGTAGGTATTCAAGCTGGAAGAAATCGGAGGTGCGCAGGATGCCTTCGGTGACAATTACTTCCAGATCTTCGTCCACAATATGTTTTTTCTTATCGGCCAGTTCCTTGAACTTATCAAAAACAAGATTGAGTTCCTCGTTTGACAGATCATAGCCCATGTCCTTCAAATGCGCCCGCAGGGCGTGTCTGCCGGAATGCTTGCCGAGGACCAGTTTGTTCGTGCTCAGTCCGATGGTTTCCGGTTTCATGATTTCATAGGTCATGCGGTTTTTCAAGACACCGTCTTGATGGATACCGGCTTCATGAGCAAAGGCATTGGCTCCCACGATGGCTTTATTGGGCTGCACCATGATGCCGGTAATCATGCTAACCAGGCGACTGATAGGATAGATAAACTCGGTGTTAACGTTTGTCGTGGCAGGCAGAATATTCTGACGGGTGTGCAGGGCCATAACAACTTCTTCAAGGGAAGTGTTGCCGGCTCTTTCGCCGATACCGTTAATGGTAACTTCAGCCTGACGCGCTCCGGCCTTGATGGCGGCGATGGTATTGGCGGTAGCCAGGCCTAAGTCATTGTGACAATGCACGCTGAATACTGCTTTATGGATGTTGGGCGTATGGCTGATGACGTAGCTTACCAAGTCCGCGAATTCTTCGGGCACAGCATAACCTACGGTGTCAGGAAGATTAATCGTTGTGGCGCCGGCCTCAATGGCTGCCTCGAATACACGGCACAGGAAATCGCGGTCGCTGCGGGATCCGTCTTCCGAGGAAAACTCAATATTATCGGTCAGGGTTTTGGCATATTTGACGGCTTCCACAGCAGTATTTACGACCTCATCCCGGGACATTTTCAATTTATATTCCAGATGGATGTCGGATGTGGCGATAAAGGTATGAATTCTTGGCTTGGCTGCATGGCTGATGGCCTTCCAGGCTCGGTCGATGTCGTCTTTGGACGTACGGGCCAGGGCGGCAATTTCGGTCCTTGCGAGTTTATCGGCAATCCGAGAAACTGCTTCCAGGTCACCTTCGGAGGCGGCCGGAAAACCCGCCTCGAGAACGTCGACACCCAGTTTTTCAAGCTGGGTGGCCAGACGCAATTTTTCAGCGGGATTCATGCTGGCGCCCGGAGACTGCTCACCGTCTCTTAATGTTGTATCGAATATGATTACACGATCGGTCATTTTTTCACTCCTCTGGGTTTAGTTAAAAAGTGGAATGGTATGATAGTAAAATAGTTGAAGGAATACTATCCTTGCACTATTTGACTGATTGGCTGTTTGACTATTTGACTAAACCACCGGAGCATAGGCCGCAGGAAACATTCACTTATGGTTCCTGCGGCGTTTTTTCCTTTTTGATTAATCAATGTGGGTTGCTCCTTCAATTACCGAAGATTGGCAGTTTCTCCTGCTCGGGAACTTTGCGCTGGCGAATTTGATTTTCACTTGCCAGTTTAAACTGAAAGCTGTCGGCAAGTGCCTGCCAGCTGGCTTCGATGATGTCTTCTGATACGCCGATGGTACTCCAGATCTGATCCTGGTCCCGGGACTCGATAAATACGCGGACCTTGGCAGCGGTGGCACGTTTGCCGTCGATGACACGCACCTTGAAGTCCACCAGGCGCATGGTGTCCAGGTCCGGAAAGAATCGATCCAGGGCTTTTCGCAATGCATTGTCCAGGGCGCTGACGGGACCGTAGCCCTCGGCGGCAGTGATCTCCTCTTTTCCTCCCACGGATATCTTCATTGTGGCCTGCGAACTGCAGGGTCGGTCTTTGTCTTTTTCGATGGTCACGCGAAAGGATTCCAACGTAAAAACCGGTTCGAATTGATCGGTAAATTTTTCCATCAATATCTTGAACGAGCCGTCAGCGACGTCGAACTGATATCCTTGCTGTTCCAGTTGTTTAATTTCAGATACGATTTTACCGCTGTCATAGCCATTGGTGTCCAACTCAATGCCGAGTTCCCGCGCCTTGTAGACGACATTGCTCTTGCCGGACATATCAGATATTAGAACCCTTCGCTGGTTGCCGACCAGTGCCGGATCCATGTGCTCGTAAGCCTTGGGGGCTTTCATAATGGCACTTACGTGGATGCCGCCTTTGTGAGCAAACGCACTTTTGCCCACAAACGGTCGATTGTTTAACGGTACCAGATTCGCTGTTTCACTGATATAGCGGGAAAGGGATTTTAGCTTTTTAAGATTACCGCCGGAAATACAAGGTCTTTTCATTTTCAGATCCAGGACCGGAATTAACGAAGTCAAATCCGCATTGCCGCACCTTTCTCCATAGCCGTTGATCGTACCTTGAACCATGACGGCACCCGCATGCACGGCGGTTATGGAGTTGGCCACGGCCAATCCGCAGTCATTGTGGGTATGAATGCCCAGCTTGACGGTGACCCCGCTTGAACTGGTATCGCCTCTTACAGCTATCAGTTTCTGAACCTCTTTGAAAATTGAATCAATCTCAAAGGGCAGGGTGCCGCCGTTGGTATCGCACAGTACGATAAAATCCGCTCCGGCTTCCCGAGCAGCAAACAGGGTT
>Ga0265303_10000486_pt1 | contig 22364 bp, 16 predicted proteins | sample Helome_2_FD_192494 | JGI IMG/M metagenome (GOLD analysis project Ga0265303, IMG submission 192494) | Marine sediment microbial communities from subtidal zone of North Sea - Hel_20160317 (Illumina Assembly) | ecosystem: Environmental > Aquatic > Marine > Subtidal zone > Sediment ... | reverse complement strand
TTTGGTCTTATCCATTGTCGTGTTCTCCTGCCCAATGATGGCCATTTTAGCCGGAAGATTTCCAGCATGTAATTTTCAGGGTAGGCAGGGTAGGGTCGGACCACGGTAACTGGTTAGAAAATAAGGCATTCAAGCCGATCAGGTGAGGCAATTGGGGCTTAGAGGGCTATTTTTGGACCCCAAAACACTACGCTAAGGAAAAAGATGGTAACGATCAGGCGGTCGCCATCCGGCGGCTTAGCAACGCGTTTTTGGCAGTGAAAAGCTGCGTCTAAAGTCAATGTCATGCCTGTTCGAGGACGAATTCTGCCGTCAGCCAATCACTTGGCGTGGTCCGACCCCATTCTTGCAGTCGATCCTGAGCCTACTGCCAGGCTTCCGCGACGTCGGCCTCTGGTGTCTGGAAATCTGGCCCAACGGTCACGCACCCACCCAAAGTCGCTAACGCGGCCAATGCCCCAAGTAATCGACGCACGACAGGATTCATTTCTTCCTCAATCGCGTGTGACTTCGCCTGCGGAGTACCGATGGTTTCTTGCCTGTTGTAAACACAAGCAAGTCGTTGTTTGTTGTACCGATTGGCGCGAATGGTCCAGGCGAAAAGCCATATGCGGGCAATGCGGAGTACGCCTGACCCACCCACGGGTAGGGCGTCCGGCAGTGCTACTGTAGCGCAATGGAAGAGATCACCACATTCACGCGCCTACTCGAAACCCTTCGAGTGCAACCTGTCCTTACCCTTTTTCTGATTATCGGTGTGGGATACCTGATCGGCGGGATTCGGCTAGGGAGCTTCTCGCTGGGGCCGGTTGCCGGGGTTCTGTTCGCCGGCCTGTTCCTCGGCTATTTCGATTTCCGCATGTCGCCCGGCGCCCAGGCCGTTGGCTTCGCGCTGTTTATTTTCTCGGTGGGATACCAGGCTGGCCCGCGCTTCTTCGACGTGTTGCGCACCGACGGCCTGCGCTATTTCGTGCTGGCGTTGGTCATTGCCGCGACGGGCTTCACCATCGCGGTCGTGGCAGCTCAACTGCTGGCGCTGGAGCCGGGCACTTCCGCCGGCATTCTTGCCGGCGGCCTGACCAGCTCACCAACACTCGCGGCAGCGCAGGAAGCGATTCGCTCGGGTCAGGTGGCGCCACCTTCGGGCGTTACCGCAGATGAAATGCTCGGCAATGTCGCGACCGGTTATGCCATCACGTACATCTTTGGGCTGGCCGGTCTCATCGCGATCATCAAGCTCTTGCCACAGGTGGTTGGCATGGATCTCGCAGCGGAAGCCCACGCGCTCGAGACCGCTGACGCCGATGCGGCTGCGAAAGCACCCACCAATATCGCGGCGCGGATCTACCGGATCACCAACCGTGAAGTTATCCAGCAACCGATAGCTGACCTCAGGAAAGACCTCTGGGACGAGCGCTCGGTCGTTCGCGTGCGCCGCGACGGCGACATCCTCAATCCGGGCGACGCAGAGTACCTGCAGCTTGGGGACGAGCTGCTCGTGCTTGGTCCCGTGGAATACTTCACTGCCACCATCGCGAAGCTTGGGGAAGAGATCACGCCAGACGTCGACACCGCCAAGGCGACAGAAACGGCCCAGGTGGTGGTGATCAACCGTGACTTGCTGGGCAAGACCTTGAGCGAACTCGAGCTGCCACGACGCTTCGGTGTTCTGCTGAACGGATTATCGCGCATGCGGATGGACGTTCCGTTGACCTCCGGCGTCCAGCTCCGCAAGGGTGACATCCTGTCGGTGGTTGGACCACGCGACAATGTCGATCTGCTGGGCAGTGAGATCGGCCACGTCGAGCGTCCCATTGCCGAGACCGATATGGTGACATTTGCCTTCGGCATCGTCGCCGGCGTGATCATTGGCCTGCTCGCGATCCGGATCGGCCAGGTCTCGATCGGGCTTGGGTCCGCTGGCGGTTTGCTGGCTTCCGGCCTGGTGATCGGCTACCTGCGCAGTGTGTATCCCGTGTTTGGACGCATGCCTGACGGGGCGCGCTGGTTCCTGATGGAGTTTGGGCTGCTGCTGTTCATGGCTGGAGTGGGCTTGCGGGCGGGCGGCGACATCATAGAAACGCTCACAACGGCGGGGCCGGTCCTGATACTCGCCGGTATCTCGGTGACCGTGATCCCGGTGCTGGTCGGCTACGCGTTCGGGAGGAAGGTCCTGAGGATCCATCCGGTACTGCTGCTCGGCGGAATCACGGGCTCGATGACCAGCGGCGCTTCACTGAGCGTCGTGACGAGCGCGGCCAAGAGTCCCATGCCGGCCCTTGGCTACACCGGGGCGTACGCATTCGCGAATGTGCTACTTACCGTTGCGGGCAGCGTGATCCTGTTGCTTTAGAAGATCAGACGTTATCTGCCTCCGTCGAACTCGACCTGGGGCCCCGCACAGCGCCTTCGCCCCACTGCCACCCGGTGATGTCCGGCATGTCTTCGCCGTGCTCGTGGATGTACTGCTTGTGCTCGATGAGTTTGTCGCGGATGGCCTGCTTCGCGTAGGCCGCCCGGGAGCCTAGCTGCGGCACGCGGTCGATGACATCGCCGACCAAGTGGAAGCGGTCGATGTCGTTCAGCACACACATGTCGAAGGGCGTAGTCGTTGTGCCCTCCTCCTTGTAGCCACGCACGTGCAGGTTGCGATGGTTGTTGCGGCGATAAGTCAATCGGTGAATCAACCACGGGTAGCCGTGGAAGGCAAAGATGATGGGTTTGTCCGTCGTGAACAGCACGTCGAAATCCCAGTCGCTGAGTCCATGCGGATGCTCTTCTTTCGGTTGCAACGTCATCAGGTCTACCACGTTCACCACCCGGACCTTCAGCTCCGGCACATGCTCGCGCATGATGTCCACCGCCGCCAGCGTCTCCAGGGTCGGAGAATCACCGCAGCAGGCCATCACCACGTCCGGCTCGCCGCCTTCGTCGTTGCTCGCCCAGTCCCAGATGCCGATGCCCGCGGTGCAGTGCTTGATGGCCTCGTCCATGCTGAGCCACTGCGGCGCGGGCTGCTTGCCCGCCACCACCACGTTGATCAGATTGCGGCTGCGCAGGCACTGGTCGGTGACGTACAACAGACTGTTCGCGTCCGGTGGCAGGAAGACGCGCACTACCTCCGCCTTCTTGTTCACCACATGATTAATGAAGCCGGGATCCTGGTGGCTGAAGCCGTTGTGGTCCTGCCGCCAGACATGCGACGACAACAGGTAATTCAGTGACGCAATGGGCCGGCGCCATGGAATTTCTTGACACACCTTCAACCACTTCGCGTGCTGGTTGAACATGGAATCAATGATGTGAATGAAGGCCTCGTAGCAGGAGAAGAAGCCGTGCCGACCCGTGAGCAGGTAGCCCTCCAGCCAGCCCTGGCACTGGTGCTCGCTGAGCATTTCCATCACCCGGCCATCGGGGGCCAGGTGATCGTCGTAGTCATAGGTGTCCGCCACCCAGGCCCGGTTCGTAACCTCCAGCGCATCCTGCCAGCGGTTCGAGTTGTTCTCATCCGGGCTGAACAGGCGGAAATTCTTGTGTTCCAGGTTGCGCTCCATGACCGCGCTCAGGAACTTGCCCATCATGCGCGTGGACTCCGCGGTCGTCGCGCCCGGTGACGGCACGTCGACGGCGAATTTCTCGAAATCGGGCATGCGCAGGTCTTTCATCAGCAGACCGCCGTTCGCGTGGGAGTTGGCGCTCATGCGTAACTCGCCCTGCGGCGGCAAATGTGCCAGTTCCGGTGCCAGGCGGCCATCCGAGTCGAACAGCTCCTGCGGCCGGTAGCTGTTCATCCACTTTTCCAGCAGCTCCACATGCTCCGGGTTCTCGTGCATGGCGCCCATCGGCACCTGGTGCGCGCGCCAGTAGCCCTCGGTCTTCTTGCCATCGATCTCCTTCGGGCAGGTCCAGCCCTTCGGCGTGCGCAGCACGATCATCGGCCAGCGCGGCCGCTCGCGGAACCCGTGCCGGCGCGCGTCGCTCTGAATTTGCTGAATTTCACCGATCACCGTGTCCAGTGTCTCGGCCATCAGCTGGTGCATCGTTTCCGGGTCGTCGCCTTCAACGAAATGCGGCGTGTAGCCGTAACCGCGGAACAACTGGTCGAGTTCCTCACCGCTGATTCGTGCCAGCACGCAGGGGTTGGCGATCTTGTACCCGTTCAGGTGCAGGATCGGCAGCACCGCACCATCCGTGACCGGGTTCAGAAACTTGTTCGAATGCCAGCTGGTGGCCAGTGGTCCGGTTTCCGCCTCGCCATCGCCCACCACGCAGGCGACGATCAGGTCGGGATTGTCGTAAGCAGCGCCGTAAGCATGAGACAACGCGTAACCGAGTTCCCCTCCTTCGTGGATCGAACCGGGAGTCTCTGGCGCCACGTGGCTCGGAATACCGCCGGGAAACGAGAACTGCTTGAACAGCCGCTGCATGCCCTCCTCGTCCTGCGGGATATTCGGATAGAGCTCGGTATAGGTGCCTTCCAGGTAGGTATTGGCTACCAGCCCCGGGCCACCGTGACCGGGACCCGTGATGTAGATCATGCTGAGTTCATCGCGCTTGATCACGCGGTTCAGGTGCGCGTAGAGGAAGTTCAGGCCCGGCGTCGTACCCCAGTGGCCCAGCAAGCGCGGCTTGATGTGCTCCTTCGACAGCGGCTTTTTCAGCAGCGGGTTGTCGTACAGATAGATCTGGCCCACGGACAGGTAATTGGCCGCCCGCCAGTAGGCGTCGATTAGTTCGAGCTCGTTCTTCGACAGCGGGTTTTCCATGCCGGTCTCCTTGTTATTAGTCGGGCATCCCGGATGCCCCAGTGCCACGTTTCGACACTGCGATTCGTCAATCAGCTGTTTGCCATCGCACGCAGACAGCGAACGGTCTCGTGTGCAATCCAGCTTTCTTCATCTGCTGCCACCACGTACACATCGACGGGGGCTTCGTCTGCACTGATCCGGGCAGAGCACCCGGGCGCCAAACCGACGGCGGCAGCATTTCGCTCCGGGTCCAGAACCACACCACACCAGTCCATCCCAGCGCAAATCCCACTGCGGATATCCGGCGCCGCCTCGCCGATGCCGCCGCCGAACACCACCGCGTCTGCCCCGCCCAGCGCCGCGAGATAGGCCCCAATGTACTTTTTTGCCCGATAGCAGAACAACTCCACGGCCAGTTTCGACGGCTCGTGTTTCTCTTGTGTGACAGCGGCCAACAGGTCCCGCATGTCGTTGGTCCTGCCGGACAGCCCCAGCAGCCCTGATTCCTCGTTCAGCCAGCGTTCAACCTCCGCCGGCGCAGCGCCTTCCTGCTCGCACAGGTAGCTGACGATGGACGGGTCGAGGTCGCCGGAGCGCGTCCCCATCACGAGCCCCTCGAGCGGTGTAAAGCCCATGGACGTATCGATGCTCCGCCCTCTGTCGATCGCTGCCATGGAACACCCGTTGCCGAGTTGCAGGGTGATCACGCGGGACGCCTCGCGCGCCTTTCCAGTCGCGCTCAGATACCCCTCGAGCAGGGACGCGTGCGCAATGCCGTGGAAACCGTAACGGCGTATACCGTGCCGCTCGGACAGCTCGGCCGGCAGCGCGTACCGCTTGGCTCGCTCAGGCATCGTCTGATGAAAGGCCGTATCGAACACCGCAACCATGGGAACTTCCTCACCGAGGACCTCCCTGGCACCCCGGATACCGGCCAGGCAAGCCGGATTGTGGAGCGGTGCGAGGTCACCGAGGGCGTCGATGTCCGCGGCGACCCCGGCGTCGATGAGCACCGGCGTAGAGAAGCGGTCACCACCGTGCACCACGCGGTGTCCAACGGCATCCACCGTTCTCGCGAGGCCTGCGCTGCCAATACTCGGATTGGTGCCGGCAAATTGAGCGAAGAGCCACTGAATCGCGTGACGATGATTCGCGACGGTCTGCTGCATTTTGACGACCGGCAGATCGCCTGCCTGTATCTCCAGACTGGCCATGCCGCCGATGCCCCTGACCGCACCCTGAACCAGCACTGGCCCACTCTCATTAACGTCGCCCACATCGACCTTTTCCAGATCGAACACACGGAGCTTGACGGAGGAACTGCCGCTATTGATTACCAGGACGCGCATAATGCATCGGCCTCAGCCCAGCCCCTCAGGCTTCTTTCGCCAACACGACCGCCGGTAACAGCAGCTTCGCGAGGCGCTTCGACAGCGAGTAAATGCGCTTCAGCCCGTCGATGACCTCGTCTTCAAGCCTGAACGTCTCCACCAGATCCGGTGCTGCGGGCGAAATCGCCTGCGCCTGGAACCGCAGCGCGTCAGCGATCAGCGAGTTGATCTCGGATTTCATATTCAGCACGTCGCTTGCCTTGCTCGCGTCCAGGTCGCCAATCGCCTCAATGGCCGTCTCCACCGACACGCAAACCTTCTCGTATAGAGTCCGCAAGGTGTGCCGCATGGTATCGGTCGAAGTTCGCCGTTCGCTCAAAATCGTGCGCGCCACTGGCACCAGCTCGCTCTCCACAACGTCGCCGATGCGCTCGACCTCGTCAGCGCCCCGCATGATGCGAAGAAATCTCTCGGTGTCCTCATCCGTGAGCTCGCGTTTGTGCACGTCGTTCAGGTAGTCGAGGATCTTAGCGTGCAGCACGTCCACCTGGTCGTCCATCTGCTCAAGCGCATCGATGTCTGCCATTCGACCACTGTCGATAGCCGGCCCGATCTGGCGCACCATCTTTGTTGCAATGCTGCCAAGGTGCTGCACTTCCATGCGTGCGGCATTCAGAGCCAGCGACGGGGTATCCAGTAAGGCCTCATCGAGGAACTTCGGTTCGACTATCGCCTTACCGACCTCCGGCTTTTCTGGAACAACGCGCTCCACGAGCCGCGCGAAGGGGCCGGTAAACCAGATAAATACAACCGTGTTTGCGACATTGAATAGGGTATGCGCGTTCGCAATCTGCCGAGGCGCCTCGGCCGCAACGCGTGCCTTCCCCATAAGATCCGGGTATGCAGGGGAGATGGCGACGACTAAATCGGCCAACAGAGCGATCAGCGGAATCCAGATCAGCACACCGATGATGTTGAACAGGATATGGGCGGCCGCTGCCCGGCGTGCCGCGACGGGTTTACCAATCGCCGCTAACAAGGCCGTCACACAGGTGCCAATGTTGGAGCCGAGGGCCAGCGCAATGCCAGCCGGGAGCGTCAGCAGGCCCTCGCTGGCCATCACGATCGCGATACCGGTGGTTGCCGCGGAGGACTGCACCAGCCCCGTGAACACCGCACCTACGAGGATGCCCAGAATCGGGTTCTCGAGTGAAGCCATCAGGTCGATGAAAGGCTCATAGGTACGCAGCGGGTACATGCCTTCACTCATGATGCCCATGCCGCCGAAGAGAAGACCCAGGCCAAAAATCACCAGGCCAGATTTCTGCAGCTGATCGGTCTTGCCGAGGAACATGAAGGCGAAACCAATCGCCACGGGCAATAACGCGTACTGCGTGATATTGAAGGCGACGATCTGCGCGGTCATCGTGCTGCCGATGTTCGCGCCCATGATCACACCCAGCGACTGCTGCAGCGTCATGATGCCCGCGGTAATGAATCCCACCACCAGGACCGTGGTGACCGAAGAGGAATTCAGGATCGCGGTGACCACTGCGCCGGTAATCGCACCGGTGAAGCGGTTGCGGGTGAACTTGCCCAGGAAATCCGCCATGCGCGCGCCGGCCACTGCCTTCAGGCCACCCGAAAGTTGATCAATACCAAACAGGAACAGGGCCAGCCCACCGAACAGGCCCATCAACAGCGTGAACCAGTCGATGGGTGACGTCTCGGGCTCCTGTGCGGCAACCGCGGTGGCAATCACCAGCCCCGCTGCCAGCACCCAGAAACCGCGCGACCCGTTCGCGCGACCGCGCGGCATCATTGGAACGAGCATGATTTTCTCCTCTTTCGGGGATTCAGTTTTTTTACAGCCCGGATCGAGCGACAAAGGTTCCGGAAGGCGCACCACCAAAGATTTGACTTGCCTTCGAAGGCTGTGACTCGACACCATAACCGTAACGCTCGATTAGCTGGATCGCAAAATCGCTGCCCAGGAAATCCAGAAAGGCGCGCGCCGCAGGGTTGTCTTCGGCCCGCGCCAGCAGCACCGCGTCCTGGCGGATGGGCGAGTAAAGATCCGCGGGTAGCTCCCATATGCTGCCCAACGCGGCGGAGCCTGGACGCCTGACGGACGACAGCGCAATCAGCCCCAGCTCTGCATTGCCACTCGCCACCATCGCATGGGCCTGGCCGACGTTCTCGCCCATGACGATTCGGCTGCGCAATTCTTCGTAGGCGCCCAGAGCCTGCAACGCTGCCACGGCGGCTGCGCCGTAGGGCGCGAGGCGCGGGTTCGCGATCGCGAGGGACCGGAACTCACCGCCGCGGAGCACGGCGACACCGTCGCCGGCCAGGCGTTGAGACTCCGCGCTCCACAGCACGAGACGACCAATGGCATAGGTACGCCGGGAGCCCGCCATCGATAACCTCGCCGCCTCCAGCCGTCGCGGCCGGTCCTGGTCAGCCGCGAGCAGCATGTCGAAAGGCGCGCCATTCATGATCTGCGCATAGAGCTTGCCGGTGGAACCGAGCACCAGGTCAATGCTGTGTTCGCCATTCCGCTCGAACTCGCTCTCCAGTGCCCGCGCAGCCTCGGCGAAATTTGCGGCGACTGCGACCAGCACCTGCTCGGATTGTGCCGTAAACGGCGCGAACACCAGCACGAACAGGCATCCGGCAAAGGTGGTGCGGGTCATTCCAGGGCCAGGTGGATCGCCGCCGTCAGCTGTGACAGGTCGTCCGGCTCGATCACGTAGGGCGGCATCAGGTAGACCAGCTTCCCGAAGGGCCGGATCCAGACGCCGGCATCGACATAGCGCCGCTGGATTTGCGCAACATCGACGGGATCGTGCAGCTCGACGACGCCGATGGCACCAAGCACGCGCACGTCGGCCACCGCGGAATAATCTGCGCAGGCAGACAACTCATCGCGCAGCTGCGCCTCGATGCCGATCACCCTCGCCTGCCAGTCCGTTTCCTGCAGCAGCTCGATGCTGCGCGACGCGACGGCGCAGGCCATCGGGTTGGCCATGAAGGTTGGCCCGTGCATCAGTACGCCGCCGTCGGCCTCGATGCCATTCGCGACGCGTGGCGTCGCGAGCGCTGCGGCCAGCGTCAGGTAACCGCCCGTCAGCGCCTTGCCGATGCACAGGATGTCCGGCGTGACGTTGGCGTGCTCGCAGGCAAACATCTTGCCCGTGCGGCCGAAACCCGTTGCGATCTCGTCCGCAATCAGCAGCACGTCATACTCGGCGCACAGCTCGGCGACACCCGCGAGATACTCGGCCGAGTAGAACCACATGCCGCCGGCGCCCTGCACGATTGGTTCCAGGATAATCGCCGCGATTTGGTCGCGGTGCGCGGTGAGCAATGCGGCAACGTCGTCGAGTTCGCCGGGACGCACGGCTTCACCAAAGCGGCTCACCGGCCGCGGCGCAAATAGATGCTCAGGCATTGCACCGGTGAAGCGTTCGTGCATGCCAGTCACCGGGTCGCAAACAGCCATCGCGCCGAAGGTGTCACCGTGGTAACCACCGCGAATGGTCAGCAGCCGCTTGCGCTCGGGCTGGCCCTGCGCGAACCAGTACTGCAGCGCCATCTTGATGGCCACTTCGACGGACACGGAGCCGGAGTCCGCGAAGAACACGTGTTCCAGTCCGGTGGGCGCGAGTTCGAGCAGCTGTTGGCCGAGTTTGACGGCCGGCTCGTGGGTCAGACCGCCGAACATGACGTGGGCCATTTTCTCCAGCTGTTCCGTGACCGCGGTGTTCAGTGCCGGGTGGTTGTAGCCGTGAATCATGCACCACCAGGATGACATGCCGTCTATTAGCTCCCGCCCGTCGGCGAGACGGATACGCACGCCGTCGGCCGATGCGACTTCGTAGGCCGGCAGCGGGTCGATGGCCGACGTGTACGGATGCCAGAGGTGCGCGCGGTCGAAGGCCTTCACTGTGCCGGCTCCGGCAGCAGCGACAGGTCCAGGTGCGCGGCCGCCTCGGCCGGCCCCGGGTTCGGCCCGAGGTTGCGGATGAGCCCGATTCTCGGCGCCGGCAACCAGTCATCCAGCGTCGCCAGATTCTCTGCCTCTGCGGCCATGGTTGCCCCGGTCACATTGGCAACCCAGCCCGCCAGGCCGAGCCCCGCCGAGTCGATTTCGCGCGCCGTGAGCAGCGCGTGGCTCAGACAACCCAGTTGCATGGCGACGACCAGGATCACCGGCCAGCCGAGGGCCGCCGCCAGGTCGGCCATGGTGTCGGGCGCGTCCAGGGGCACGAGCCAGCCACCGGCGCCCTCCGCCACCGCGAACTCTGCGTGGCTGGCAGCGAGTTGCTGCTGGCAGTGGGCGGCGAGTTCGTCCGCATTCAGCCGGCGCCCGTCGCGCGCGGCCGCAATATGCGGTGCCATTGCCTCCTGCAGTACCACCGGATTCACGGCCGCGTAGTCGAGGGGGATGCTGGCCGTGGCCTGCAGCAGCCTGGCGTCTTCGTTCATGTAGGTGCCGTCGTGAGTCACACCGCCGGCAGCCACGGGTTTCAAACCAATGGTGGACCAGCCGCGCGCGTTGGCGGCATGCAGTAACGCAGCGGCCACCAGCGTCTTGCCCACGCCGGTGTCCGTTCCGGTGACAAAGTAAGCACGCGGCTTCAAGGCTGCTGATCTCGGTTACCGAGAACGATGGCGAGGCCGGACAGCAGCCGGTCTACGTCGTCTTCCGTGTGCGTGGCAGCGAAGGTCACACGCAGCCGCGATGTACCCTTTGGCACCGTTGGCGGGCGAATCGCGCCCACCAGCAGGCCGCGTTCCTCCAGTGCCGCACTCGCCGCCACCGCCTGGCCCGGCTCGCCGAGCACGATGGGTTGTATCGGTGTTGCCGATTCCATCAGCGTGAGCCCGATTTCGCTCGCGCCGGTCCGGAATCTTGCGACCAGGGCTGCCAGGTGTTCCCGCCGCCACTCCTCCTTAATAAGGATTTGCAGACTCGTCAGGGTGGCGGCCGCAACGGCCGGCGGCAGCGCAGTTGTATAAATGTAGTTCCGCGCGCGCTGGATCAGCGTTTCGATCAGCACGTCTTCGCCGGCCACGAACGCGCCGGCGGTGCCGAAAGCTTTGCCGAGCGTACCGATCAGCACCGGCACGTCTGCGGTGCCAAAGCGATCCGGATCCACCACGCCGCAACCGCGCTTCCCGTGCACGCCAAAGCCGTGGGCGTCGTCCACCATCAGCCAGGCGCCGTGCTCGGCGGCGACCGGCACCAGTTCAGACAACTCACAGAGATCCCCGTCCATGCTGAAAGTGCCGTCGGTGACCACCAGCTTGCGGCCACCCTCTGCGGCTGCCAGCTTGCCTGCGAGGTGTGCGGTGTCACGGTGCCGAAACCAGTGAAACTGCGCGCGGCTCAGCCACCCGCCGTCCAGCAGCGAAGCGTGGTTCAGGCGATCTTCGAACACGCGGTCGCCCAGGCCCGTGAGCGCGTTGATCACGCCCACGTTTGCGGCATAGCCGCTGGAAAACAGCAGCGCCCGCGGCCGCTGCGTGAACTCGGCGAGCGCACCTTCCAGATCGTGGTGCACGCTCATGTGCCCGCAGACCAGGTGCGACGCGCCGCTGCCCGCGCCCCAGCGATCGATGCCGGCCTTGAAGGCCGCGCGCACGCGCTCGTCGGCGGCGAGTCCGAGGTAGTCGTTGCTGCAGAAATTCAGCAGCCGGCGGCCGTCCAGCTGCACCTCGCGGCCCTGCCCCGCCTCCAGCAGCCGCCGGTGCCGGTACATCTGCTGTTCGCGCAACGCGTCGAGTTGCGCCTGCATGTCGTCAAAGCTCGTCAAGACCCGCCTGCTGACCAGTTGTTGGAGGCCCGTCATTCTAACCGGGTTGCAAGGGCCGGCCGGCGCTATGCTGGCCAGACTCCATGCAGCACAACAACAGGACCCCGATGCAGACCTGGCAGATAGGCAACGTAAGCATCACGCGCATCATCGAGACCGAAGACACGTCGATGACGGCCGAGATCATGCTGCCGGACGCGACGCCGGAACGCGTGCTGGCCATCGGCTGGCTGCGCCCGCACTTTGTCGACGACGAAGGACGGCTCATTTCCAGCATCTATTCCTTATTAGTAGAGAGCCAGGGTCAGCGGCTGGTGGTGGACACCTGCCTCGGCAACGACAAACCGCGCGCGGTGCCGGACTGGAACCAGCGGCAGGGCCGGTTTCTCGACGAGATTGCCGCGGCCGGCTTTCCGCGGGAGTCCGTCGACTACGTGGTATGCACGCATCTGCACCCGGACCACGTGGGCTGGAACACCATGCTGGTGGACGGTGCGTGGGTGCCGACCTTTCCAAACGCCCGCTACCTGTTCAGCCAGGCGGACTGGGACTGGCTGGATCAGGCGCCGGTGACACCGCTCGGCGACTACTGCGGCGACTCGGTGCGGCCCATCATCGCCGCCGGCCTCGCCCAGCTCATTACGCCGGACTTCCAGGTCACCGATGAAGTACGCCTGGTGTCCACGCCCGGCCATTCACCCGGGCACCTGAGCGTGCAAATCGAGTCGGCCGGCGACCAGGCAATCATTACCGGCGACCTGATGCACCATCCCTGCCAGATCGCACAGCCGAAGTGGTGTAGTAACTTCGACTTCGACCAGGGACGGGCACTCACAACGCGGGAAGATTTCATCGCGGGCCACAGCGGCGAGCCCGTACTCGTGATCGGCACGCACTTCGCAACGCCGTCTGCGGGCTACATCGTGCCCGACGGGGGCACGCATCGCCTGGTGCTGACCAGGAAATAGTGCGACGTTAGAAACCCTGCCCGTCAGAATTTGCGCAACCCGATCACTAGGTAGAAGCCCTTAGCACCGATCTGCAAGCCGCGTGGCCCCACATGCTAGATTCATCGCTGATGTCATCAGCGGCATCCGTCGAGGGGATATGACAATGGACCTGGACCTGATTCTCGAACCCGACCTCACACCCGACGAGGTCAAGGAACTGGGCCTGCTGGCGGAGCAGTTCGGCTTTCGCGCCATCTGGTTGCAGAACTACGCCCGCGCGCGCGACGCTTTCCTGACCGGCGTGCCCCTGGCCATGGCGACAGAACGACTGCATGTCGGTGTGGTCGTGGTCAGCCCCTACGAGATGCATCCGCTGAAGATTGCCAACGCCATCGCGACGCTGGCCGAATACGCCGGCGGCCGGGCCTGCGTCGTGGTCGGCGCCGGCGGCGAATGGAACGGTGTGATGGGCATCGACTACGGCAAGCGCCTGACCACCGCGCGCGAAGCCCAGCAGATCGTGATCGGCGCGCTGTCGGGCGGCAGCTTTAACTTCGAGGGTGAGGTCTTCCACGCCCGCGGCTTCGCCGCCCCGTGGTATCAGGGCCCGCGGCCGCTGATCTACGGCGGGGCCAGCGGTGAGCAGCTGCTGCACGTGACTGCCGAGCACGCCGACGGCGTCATGATGAGCGACATCCAGCCGGCCATGTTCCCGGACCACATGCCGCACCTCAGGCACGGGCTCGAGCAGGCCGGCCGCAGCGGCGACGATTTCAAAATCAGCAATTTCCTGGCCTGGCACGTCAAGGCCGACCCGGAGGACTCCTACCGCGAATCCCGCCGGGAGCTGATGATCCGGGGCTGGCTCGAGCGGCCGTGGCTGGAACCCTACCTTGAAGCCGAGGCAGTAGCACTCGTCGAAAAACATAAGAGCTCGTTTCTGCAGGCTTTTCGCGACCGCTCCGGCCACGTGGAAGGCGTGCCACCAGACATAGTGCAGACCCTGGTAGACGAGCTGAGCATGGCCGGGGGCCCGGAATCCATCGACGGGCATATTGAGCGCTTCAAGCGCTTCGCTGCCGAAGGGTTCACGGAAATTGCGGTCCGAATCCACGATGATCCAGTAGATTCAATACGGATGCTGGGCGAGCAGGTGTTGCCTGTGCTGCGCTGAGGTAAGCTTGTGGTGCCGCGGGCAGGGACCGCGGGGACGCAGGGTCGCGCAAGCCCATCCGGCGGCTAGATGGAGCAGATGTGGGCGGATTTGGGAAAGGATTCTCGCTGCGGTTGATCGCCGGGCCATTGGCATTGGTCGCAGCACTGCTGGCCGCGCCTGCGCTGTTTGCCCAGGACGACGGCCAGATCCTGTACCAGGAACCGCTGCGCCTGCTGCCGGCCGATGCCGGCCAGGCCGTTGAAGACCGCCTGGTTTTCGACGCCCTGGGCCGCCGCTTCGAGCTGGTCCTGACCCCCAACGCGCGCCTGCAGCGCCGCCGCGTTCGCCTGGACTACGACCTGCTCCGCGGCCGCATCGACGGTGCGCCCGACTCATGGGTGCGCCTGACCCGCCGCGGCGACCGGCTCTCCGGCATGTTTTTCGACGGCGCCGAACACTACGCCATTGAACCGTGGGCAGATATTGCCGCCCTGGCGGCGACCGGCGGTGACAACGGCGGCGAAACCAACGCGGTCTACCGCATGCGCGACGTGCTGATGCCGGTGGGCGCTGCCAGCTGTGGGCCGGCACTGCCGGCGAAAGTGGTTCGCGGCGACGTGGCCTTCGCCGAGCTCGGCGAGGAGCTAGGGAACCTGCCCACGCTCGAGGCGCAGGGGGCCACCCGCCGTATCGAGCTGCGCGCGGTCGCCGACTACGAATTCTTCCAGGCCTGGGGCATTACGTCGGAAGCGGAGATCCTGTCGCGGATGAACATCGTTGACGGCATCTTCAGCTCGCAACTCGGGCTGGAAGTCGATGTCGCGGCGATCGAAGTCTTCCAGACCGCCGCCGACCCATTCACCACCGACGTGCCCGGCGACCTGCTGGACGAGGTGGTGGACTACCGGTTGAGCCGCGCCACCGGCGAGGGCCTGACACACCTGTTTACGTGGCGAAATCTGCAGGGCACGACCCGCGGCATCGCCTACCTTGGCAGCGCGTGCATGACCACTTTCGCAGCCGCCCTGAGCCAGCAAGTGGGGTCGAACCTGACCTTCGGCTCGCTGATCGCGGCGCACGAAATCGGCCACAACCTGAATGCCCAGCACGACGGCGAAGTCTCCACCGATCCGGGCTTTCCGAACGCATGCGACACGGTGCCGCAAAACTTTCTGATGGCCCCCACGATTACCGGCTCGGACCAGTTCTCCCAGTGCAGCATCGATACGATGTCGAACTACCTGAACACGCTGCCGGTTTCCTGCGTAACGGGCGTAGGGCCCAGCCTGGACGGCGTACCCACCAACCTGCCGGCAGTTGTCGATATACCTGCAACCCTGAATTTCCGCGTCATCAACACAGGGGGTCCGGCGACGGGCGTAGAGTTAAGCTTTATCTATCCGGCCAATCTCGATCTGCAGCCGCAAAACATCGCGTGCACCCTGAGCCAGGGCAGCGCGCTTTGCGATCTCGGTGACCTGGCCGACGGCGAACAGGTACCCCTGAGCTTCGAGCTGCAGTCGCCCACGGCGGGCGTGTTCGCAATGATCCTGGCACTGGCGACCGACTTCACGCCAGATGCCGATCGCGCGACCATCAACGTGAACGTGCAGACCACCGCTGCAGCCCAGGGTGGAGGCGGCGGCGGTGGTGGCGGCGCGCTCGGGCCGTGGGCCCTGGCGCTGCTGCTCAGTGGCTGCGCGGTGCTGCGCCGGCGCGCTACTCGGCGCTAACCACCCCACCGGCAAGCAACGCATCGATTTCATCCGCGCCGTAACCGGCCTCTGCAAGAATCTCCCGGGTATGCTCGCCGGCCCGGGGCACGTCCAGCCGCACGCCGAAACGTTCGCCGCCCATCTCCAGTGGCAGGCCCGGCAACCTGGCAGGCTCGCCCTTGTGTTCACCATCCGTCACCGTCAGGTCTAACAGTCCGCCTCCGGCGGTGAGATGCGGGTCGTCGAACAGTTCCTCCGGCCGGGTGATAGGCGCAAAAGGCAAGCCGGTCTTCTCGAGCTTGGCCATCAGCTGCGCCTTGGTGTACTGGCGAAAAGTGTCTTTGATGACGGGCAGGATTCGATCTTTGTGTGTGACTCGATCGTTGTTGGTATCCAGGCTCGCGTCTTTCGCGAACTCGTCCAGGCCAAAGGCCTCGCAAAATACTTTCCACTGCTTGTCGCTCACCACGCCGACAAACACCTGGTCGTCGTCACCGGTATCGAACACCTGGTAGATGGCCCAGGCAGACACTCGGGCCGGCATCGGCGCGGCGGCCTTGCCGGTCACCGCGTATTGCGCCATGTGCTGACCCACCAGGAAAACCGTGCTTTCGTACAGCGAAGCGACCACGTGCTGGCCCTTGCCGGTAGCCTCACGCTGGAACAGTGCGGCGAGCACGCCAGTGGCGCCGAACATGCCGCCCTGCACGTCGATGACCGACGTGCCGGCCCGCAGTGGCTGGCCCGGCGGGCCGGTCATGTAAGCCAGCCCGCCCATCATCTGGGCCACTTCATCCAGCGCGGTGCGGTGTTCGTACGGGCCGCTTAAGAAGCCCTTCTCCGAGCAGTAGATGAGCCGGGGATTCAGCGCCGACAGCGCGTCATAGCCAAAACCCAGGCGATCCATCGTGCCCGCGCGAAAGTTTTCGATCAGGACGTCGGCGCCTTCGACCAGCTTCAATACAGCTGCCTTGCCCTCGGCGGCTTTGAGATTCACGCACAGGCTACGCTTGTTGCGGTTGTACATGGGGAAGTAACCGGCACCGGAGCCCGGCAGCCGCCGCGTGTTGTCGCCGCCGGTGGGTTCGATCTTGATCACGTCGGCGCCCATGTCCGCCAGGATCAACCCTGCCGCCGGGCCCATGACCATATGCGTGAACTCGATTACCTTAACGCCGGTGAGCGGCCCTGCGTGATCTTCAGACATCGTGTTTCCCGATTTGTTAAAATTATTCAGCCGCTTGCGCCGGCGGTCCCCACGTTGCCGGGCACCGCATTATGCCTCAAGGCCCACCGCCATCGCATTGCCAGAGGCTCGTGCGCCGCGGGGGCTCCCAGCCAGGACACAACATGAACGACATCGACGTATTGATCAGTGAGGTCGGCCCGCGTGACGGGCTGCAGAGCATCAAATCCATCATGCCCATTGAGGCCAAGAAAGCCTGGATCCAGGCCGAAGCCGCCGCGGGCATGCGGGAGATCGAGGTGGGCTCCTTCGTGCCGCCGAAGCTGTTGCCGCAGCTGGCAGATACGGCCGAGGTCGTGGCCTTCGCCCGCACGATTCCGGGGCTCACGGTGGCTGCGCTGGTGCCCAACTTCAAGGGTGCAGAGAACGCGGTGAAGGCCGGCGCGCACAAGATTACGCTGCCGCTGTCCGTCAGCGAGACGCACAGCCAGGCGAACCTGAAGAAGACGCATGCGCAGGTGCTCGAAGAGGTCCGGAAAATCGTCGAGCTGCTGAACACGCTGCCGGCCGGCGAGCGTCCTGCCTTCGAGGGCGGCCTGTCTACCGCCTTCGGCTGCACGCTGGAAGGCCCGGTCTCGGAAGCCAAGGTCGTAGACCTCGCGCGCCAGCTGATTGAGCTCGGCTGCGACGAAGTGGGCCTGTCAGACACCACCGGCTACGCGAACCCCACCCAGATTCGGCGCCTGATCAAGCTGATCTGGGCCGAGGTCGGCCGGGACAAGCTAACGGGTGTGCACCTGCACAACACCCGCGGACTCGGGCTCGCGAATGCCGTGGCTGCGCTGGAAGAAGGCATTACCACGTTGGACAGCTCCCTCGGCGGCCTCGGTGGCTGTCCTTTCGCACCAGGCGCCAGCGGTAACATCGTCACCGAAGACCTGGCCTTCATGCTCGATGCCATGGGCCTGCGCACCGGCATCGATCTCGACAAGCTTTTGATGGTGCGCGAAATCGTGATTGCGGCCCTGCCGGGTGAAGAAATGTATGGCTTCACACCGGATGCTGGCCTGCCGAAGGGCTACGGTACCGGCGGCTGGGGTGTCGCTGCCTGACAAGCGAATTTCTGCCCTGCTACTTGTACTTCCACTCGAAGTCCACGAACAGCGTATCCACGTCGTAAGCTTCGCCGCCGTTCTCCACGCCGTTCGAATCCTGCCGCTCGGCAATGAAGTAAGTCAGATTGATCCGGCTCGCATCGGTGAAGGCATAGGCTGCGCTGAGCTTGTGGCCCTTGGAATCGGTGCCGCCACCGGCCATGTCGGAGTCCGTCAGCAGGCCCAGGACCGCGTCGGCCTCCAGGTCCTGGTAGTGATAGCGGGCCTGCCAGCTGCCCTGCCCGGCCGTCTGGCCCACACGCAGGCCCACCGCGTAGCCGGTGTCTTCGCTGTCGGCAGCATCGTTCTGTACGTAGTCGACGAATAACTGCGACGGCAGACCGAAGGCGTCGAAGTCCACCTCCAGGAAGCCCTCGAGCATTTCGTAGTCGAACGCGTACAGGAAATCGCCGGGATTGGCCGGGTCCAGCACCGCGGTGTTGCCGCGGCAGTCGTCCATTTCGAAATAGCAGCTGTTCCCATCGGCCGGGAAGTCGAAATACGTCGCCCCGACCAGAATCTTCGTCGATCCGAAGGAGGCCCTGATGCCACCCTGCGCGCCCCATGAAAACTCTTCGTGGCGGCCGACGCCATCACTGGTCTGGACCCAGTTGCCGAGCAGCGAACCAAAAACAATATCGTTATCGTAAACCGCCTTCACGCCTTCCGGGCGCCAGTCGCTGTCCCAGAGCAAACCGTTGTTGCCCGCCCGGATAAACTGATTCTTGAACTTGCCGGCAAACAGGTGCAAACCGTCGATCGGCGTGCCCCAGTCGACATACGCAAGGTCCAGGGCGATATCCTGGTCCTGGTCAAATTCGCTCAGCGTCTGGTTCGCTGATGTCGGGTCCGTGCTCCCGGTCGCGAGGCCGAAACCAACTTCTACATCTGCCGGCAATCGCGCCGTCACGACCGGTCGGGCGCGAATCCGGTTGCGCTTCGGATTGTTCGCGCCAAGCCGGTCCGTGGTCGTGTACTCGTAGCGATACCGGAAATCGCCGGATAGCGAGATGCGGTCCGTCCAGCTGGCCGCGGGTTCAACGGCCGCCGGCGTAGCCGGGTCACTGCGCAGCCTTGCCATCGCCCGGTGGGTCTCCGCCTGCCCGGCCCGCAGCTGCGCATTCTCGGCCTCCATCGCATCGAAGCGCCGGGCCAGCTCGGCGAAGTCCCGCTTCAGCGCTGCGAACTCTGCTGCCGACACGGCGGCGACCGCCTGCGGTGCATCCCGGTGTGCCGCGGCGGCCACCAGTTCCGTTCCCAGCACCAGCCCAAGCCCAAGCACAATTCCCAGACGTTTCATGATCTGTCTCCGCGCGATAAATTGCCGACCGTGCCGGCAATGATGCCGCAAACGGAGCGGCACGAGAAAAAAGCGGGGCGGTTCATCACGAACCGCCCCGCTTTGGTACGGAAGCCTGATATCTCAGGCTTGAGTTTCGCCGGTTACTTGTACTTCCACTCGAAGTCCACCTGCAGGGTATCGACGTCGAAATCCTGGAAACCGTTTTCCACGCCGTTGCTGTCGTTGCGCTCCGTCAGGAAGTAGGTCAGCTTAACCTTGCTGGTATCCGTCAGTGCGTAGGCCGCGCCGAACTTGCTGCCCTTGGAGTCCGTGCCGCCGCCGGCGAAGTCCGAGTCTGTCAACAGACCGAGTACCGCATCTGCCTCGAGGTCCTGGTAGCTGTAACTTGCCTGCCAGCTGCCCTGCTTCTTGGCTTTACCAAGCCGGGCGCCGACTGCGTAGCCCGTGTCATCACTGCCCACGGCGTCATCGTTGGAGACGTAGTCGACGAAGATCTGTGACGGCAGCTCGAAGACTTCGAAGTCAATCTCGAGGAAGCCGTTGATCAGGGTGAAGTCAGAGGCGTAGAGGAATTCGCCGGGGTTGCTGGGATCCGGAATCGCCGTATTGCCAAAGCAGTCGTCGCTTTCGAAGAGGCAGGGGTCGCCTTCGACCCCAATGTCGAAGTAGCTGGCGCCGGCCTTGATCTTGGCCGGGCCAAGCTCGGTCTTGATGCCGGCCTGGGCGCCCCACGCGAACTCCTCGCCCTCACCCGAGCTGCTGTCAGCCTCCAGCCAGGTGCCCAGCACGTTGCCGAAGAAGATGCTCCGCTCGTACAGGACTTGCACGCCCTCCGGCCGCCAGTCGCTGTCCCAGAGCAGACCGTTGCCGCCCGCGCGGACGAACTCGTTCTTGAACTTGCCGCCCTCCAGCGTCAGGCCTTCGATCGGGGTTCCCCAACTGACGTAGGCCAGGTCCAGGTTCACGCCCTTGGAAGAGCCGCCGCCGCCGAGAGTCTGGTTCGACGACACCGGGTCGCCGCTGCCCGTGGCGATGCCAAAGCCGATCTCTATATCCGACGGCAGTTTCGCGACGATTGCCGGGCGCGCACGGATGCGCTGGCGATTGCGGTTGTTGATGCCGGACAAGTCGACTTCGTCGTGCTGATAGCGATAGCGGAAGTCGCCCTTCAGTGAGATCCGATCGGTCCAGCTGTCGCCGCTGGTATCGGGCTGGGCGCCGCGAATCTGGACCACGGCTTCCTGATTCTGGGCCTGCCCCTGTCGCAGTGCGGCGTTCTCGGCTTCCAACTGGGAAACACGCCGCTGCATATCTCTCTTGAAGGCTTCGAAGTCCGCGGCAGAAATTGTCGTAACGGCGACCGGCGCTTTGTCATGCGCACCAGCCAGTGCCAGCTGGCATACCAATGCCAGGCAGATACCCAGCATTACCCCAATTGCTCTCATAACTCTTGCTCCAAAAATAGAAATTCCAGCCGACCGTTACAGTCACAGGCAGCGTTCAGCCTTCGCGGCCGTTGGCTGCCGTGAAAAGCCAACTGCGGCGAAGTCTGCGACGAGAGCGTTACAGCATTATTACGGCGGGGGTCCTGAACAGGACCAGCAGGCTAACGCAGGGGCACGGCCGTTTGGACGGACAGATCGGCGGCTAGCCGAAACGCCCGGTCACATAGTCTTCCGTCAGCCGGTGACCAGGGTTCGTGAAGACCTTGTCCGTGGCATCCACCTCGATCAGCTTGCCGAGATGGAAATAGGCTGTACGCTGCGACACGCGCGCCGCCTGCTGCATGGAGTGCGTAACAATGGCGATGGCGTAGTTTTGCGTGAGTTCGTCCATCAGATCCTCGATCTTGGCCGTCGCGATAGGATCGAGGGCCGAACAGGGCTCATCCATCAGGATCACCTCGGGATCTACCGCGATCGTCCGCGCAATGCACAGTCGCTGCTGCTGGCCACCCGACAGACCGGTACCCGGATCGTCCAGGCGATCTTTCACTTCTTCCCACAGTCCCGCACGCCGCAGGCTACGCTCGACCACTTCATCCAGCTCCGTGCGGCTGGCAGCCAATCCATGCAGCTTCGGCCCGTAGGCCACATTGTCGTAGACACTCTTCGGAAACGGGTTCGGCTTCTGGAACACCATACCGACACGCGCGCGCAACAACACGACGTCAGTTTCCCGACTATTGATATCGTCGCCGTGCAGTCGAATATCTCCGGTCACGCGCGCGGTGTCGATGGTGTCGTTCATTCGATTCAGGCAGCGGATGAAAGTCGACTTTCCGCAGCCCGACGGGCCGATCAATGCCACGACCTCGTTGCGGCCGACGTCAAGATTAACGTTCTGCAACGCGTGGTTATCACCATAGAACACGTTGCAATCGCGCACCGTCATCACCGGATCGTCAACCGTGACGTCGCCGACCGTGTCGTAATCGACCGAATCCACGGCATTTTTCGCCACCACAGGCTCCGCGTCGGGCACGAACTCGACCACCGCCGGCTCGGGGCCCCGGTCCCTGAGGGGCTGCTCGGTCTCCGCCTTGTCGATATTCGTCATGTGAGGAGCCTGTTCAGCAGTTTCCATGATAACTACAACCCGTTCCTTTAAGGAATCCGCTACCAGCGGCGTTCAAACTTTTTTCTCATCCAGATGGCAAGCCCATTCATGACCAGCAGGAAAGCCAGCAGAACCATGATGGCGGCCGAGGTCCGTTCCACAAAGGCGCGCTCCGGGCTGTCAGCCCACAGGTAGATCTGCACCGGCAGCGCGGTCGCCGGGTCCAGGGGCGTGTCGGGCACCTCGACAATAAAAGCGATCATGCCGATCATCAGCAGTGGCGCCGATTCACCCAGCGCCCTGGCCATGCCGATGATCGCCCCCGTCAGCATGCCTGGCATCGCCAGCGGAATCACGTGGTGAAATACTGTCTGCATTGCCGATGCCCCGACACCGAGAGCTGCCTCCCGCACCGACGGCGGCACCGGCAATGCAGACAG
>Ga0265303_10000484_pt1 | contig 22422 bp, 18 predicted proteins | sample Helome_2_FD_192494 | JGI IMG/M metagenome (GOLD analysis project Ga0265303, IMG submission 192494) | Marine sediment microbial communities from subtidal zone of North Sea - Hel_20160317 (Illumina Assembly) | ecosystem: Environmental > Aquatic > Marine > Subtidal zone > Sediment ... | reverse complement strand
ACGGTACTTGGCAATCACGACCTGCACCTGCTTGCCCTCGAAGCAGGCGTCGTTCGATTCGGTAAACGCTTCGGAACCCTCGAGAAATTGCTCAACGCGCCCGACGCCGCCGAGCTCTGCGAATGGCTGCGACACTGCCCGCTTGCACATTACGACAAGAAGCTGGACACGCTGCTTGTGCATGCGGGCACGCATCCGGACTGGTCAGTCAAGAAGACGCTCGCGCGCGCCGCTGAAGTCGAAGAGGCGCTGCAGGGCGAATACTATGCCGACCTGCTCGGCAAGATGTACGGGAACCGGCCGAACCTGTGGTCGGGCAGCATGTCAGGGTACAAACGGCTGCGTTTCATCATCAATTGCCTCACACGCATGCGAATGATGACCAAAACCAAGCACCTGGACCTGAATTTCAGCGGCTCGCCCTGGCGCGCCCGCAAGGGACTCATGCCATGGTTCGAGGTGCCCGATCCTGCCTGGCAGGACACGCGCATCGTGTTTGGTCACTGGTCTCAGCTCGGGCTCATCGTGTTGCCGCAACTGGTCAGCCTCGATACCGGCTGCGTCTGGGGCCGACAACTCACGGCCGCCCGCCTCGACAAACGCTCGCCGCGTGTCGTGCAGGTGGAAGGTCAGCATTGATGAACTGCGTTCAGGGCTGGCCTGAGCGCTCGTAGATCCTGAAGTCGAATGCGTATTCGTTGGCGTCAGACGCCTCGTGGGCCTCGCTCGCCACGATTTGCCAATCCTGCTCGTCGACTTCCGCGAAAAATGCGTCGCCCTCGATGTCGGCGTGCACCCGCGTCACGTACAAGCGCCCGGCTTTGGGCAGGAACAACTCGTAGACCTGGCTGCCGCCAATAATCATTATTTCGACGGCATCACCGGCTGCCGCAAGTGCTGCGGCCGGCGAGGCAACGACATGACAACCCTCGGCTTCGAAACCCGTTTGTCGCGTGATGACGATATTGTGCCGCCCGGGCAACGGCCGGCCGATGGATTCGAAAGTACGACGCCCCATGACGATGGGCTTGCCCATGGTCAGTTGCTTGAAGCGCCTGAGGTCATCGGGGAGTCTCCAGGGAAGTTGGCCCTGCGCGCCGATGACATTATTCGTCGACGTGGCGACGATGATACTGATCATTCGATTTATCAGACCGCAACGGCCGCCCTTATATGCGGAAGACTCTCGTAGTTGAGTATCTCGAAATCTTCGAACCTGTAATCGAAAATGCTCGGGGGGTGGCGCTTGATCGCGAGCGTCGGTAGCGGCAGCGGCTCGCGGGAAAGCTGTTCGTCTGCCTGCTCGAGGTGGTTGAGGTAGAGGTGACAGTCGCCACCCGTCCAAATGAAGTCACCAACGCCCAGGTCGGCCTGCTGCGCGAGCATGTGCGTCAATAGCGCATAAGATGCAATGTTGAACGGCACGCCCAGGAAAATATCGCAGCTGCGCTGGTACAGCTGGCACGAGAGCTTGCCGTCCGCGACGTAAAACTGGAACAGGCAGTGGCATGGCGGTAGCGCCATGTTGTCGATTTCGGCGACGTTCCATGCGCTCAGCAGAATTCGCCTCGAGTCAGGGGTTTCACGCAACTGCTGCAGGATCTGTGAGACCTGGTCGATGCTGCCACCGTCCGGCGTCGGCCAGCTGCGCCACTGGACACCATAAATCGGCCCGAGATCACCATCCTCATCAGCCCACTCGTCCCAGATCGATACACCGTTTTCCTTCAGATAGCGGATATTGCTGTCGCCCGAGAGAAACCACAACAACTCGTGGATGATCGAGCGCAGGTGCAGCTTCTTGGTCGTGACGAGCGGGAAGCCTCTCGAGAGATCGAAGCGCATCTGGTGGCCGAATACGCTGAGCGTGCCCGTACCCGTACGGTCTTCCTTGCGGGCGCCCGTGTCACGCACAAGGCGCATCATGTCGAGGTACTGCTGCATTCAGGCTTTGGCCTCTGTCGGGTTCGTGGATCGGTACGCCATGACCAATAATACGATACCGGCTGCGATCATCGGCAAGCTCAGGATCTGCCCCATCGTAACCCAGCCCCAGGCGACATAGCCCGGATCCTTGTCGGGCAGTCGCACGAACTCGATCGCAAAGCGGAACACACCGTAAAAGAACAGGAACATGCCCGAAACGGCGAGGTATGGACGTGGCTTCGCCGAGTAGCCCCAGACGATAGCGAACAGCACGAAGCCCTCGAGCAGGGCTTCGTAAAGCTGCGACGGATGCCGTGCCACGCCATCGACGATGAATGCCCATGGCAGGTCGGTGGGTTTTCCCCACAGCTCTCCATTGATGAAGTTGCCGATACGCCCGAAGCCGAGGCCCAATGGCACCAGCGGTGCCACGAAGTCGGTCATGCGCCACATTGTCGCCTTGAGTTTGCGTCCGTAAAGCCACATCGCGATCAGGACGCCCGCGAGACCGCCGTGGAAGGACATGCCTCCCTCGGTGATCTTGAACAGGTAGAGCGGGTCGCTTAGCAGCTGCTCGGTGCCGTAGACGAGCGCGTAGCCAACACGGCCGCCGACGATAACGCCGAGCATCGCATAGAATACGAGGTCATCGACCTGCTCCGAGTTAATCGGCGAATCGCTGCGCTTGCTACGTTGCTTCGCCAGCCACCAGGCCAGCAGGAAGCCGATGACGTACATGAGCCCGTACCAGCGAATTTTGAGAAACCCGATGGAAAAAATGACCGGGTCGATCTCAGGATAGGTCAGCATCAAATACGGCTCGGTGTCGAATAAGACCGGTATCATAGTCAGTTTCCAGAGCGCGTCATAGTGGCGCCTGCATCGAGGGATCCATGCCGAACAGACTCGCGAAAGAAACCAGCCCCTACCTGCTGCAACACGCGGATAACCCCGTCGACTGGCACCCTTGGGGAGACGAGGCCTTCATACTTGCGCGCGAGACGGGCAAGCCGGTGCTGCTGTCGATCGGCTATTCGGCCTGTCACTGGTGCCATGTCATGGCGCACGAGTCATTCGAGGATGCCGACACGGCGGAGCTCATGAACGAGTTGTTCGTCAACATCAAGGTCGATCGCGAGGAGCGGCCGGACGTCGACAAGATTTATCAGACGGCGCACCAGCTGCTGACGCAGCGGGGTGGCGGCTGGCCGCTTACAATGTTCCTCGACGGAGAGGACCAGCGCCCGTTTTTCGGCGGCACCTATTTCCCCAATGAGGCTCGCTATGGCATGCCTGCATTCGGTGAACTGCTGCAAAACGTGGCGAGCTTCTATGCCGACAAGCGAGATGCCGTCCGCGAGCAGAGTGAGCGACTGCTGGAAGTCTATGCGAAACTGGAACCGGCACCCGCCGCCGAGGGCCAGAACTTCGACGACGCACCACTGGTGAAGGTGCGCGACACCCTGACGCAGACCTTCGACAGCGAATACGGCGGTTTCGGCTCGGCACCGAAGTTCCCGCACCCCACGACGATAGATCGCCTGCTACGCCACTGGCGCGCCACGGCCAACGACGCCGAACCTGACATCGAGGCTCTCTACATGGCCACGCTGACCCTGACGCGCATGGCCAACGGTGGCCTGTTCGACCATGTTGGTGGCGGATTCTGTCGTTACTCGGTGGACCGTTACTGGCAGATACCGCATTTCGAAAAGATGTTATATGACAACGGTCCGCTGCTGGCGCTTTACGCTGAGGCCGCGCTCGCCACAGGCGACCCCGTGTTTGCAGATGCCGCTCATGCAACGGCTGACTGGATGCTAGAGGATATGCGTGCCGACAATGGCGGATTTTACGCGACGCGTGACGCGGACTCGGAGGGGCACGAAGGCCTTTATTACCTGTGGCAGCCAGGGCAGGTTCGCGATCTGGTCGGCGACGACTATGACGTATTCGCACGTCGTTTCGGCCTTGACCAGAACGCGAATTTCGAAGGACAGTGGCACCTGACCATACGCAAATCGGTCGACGACGTCGCTGCAGAATCCGGTCGCAGCAGGAAAGAAGTACACGCAGCGATTGCAAAGGCAAAAGACACACTGCTTGCAGAGCGCTCGAATCGTATCGCTCCCGCGCGAGACGAGAAACAGCTAACGTCATGGAACGCACTCGCCATTCGCGGCCTTGCTATCGCCGGACGAGCCCTCGAGCGGCCCGATCTCATCGAGGCCGCGGCCGGGGCAGCATCATTCCTGCGCGAGACCATGCTCGAGGACAGTCGTCTCCTCGCGAGCTACAAGGACAGTGAGGCCCGCTTCCCGGCTTACCTGGACGACCACGCTTTCCTGCTCGACGCCCTGCTCGAATTGCTGCAGGCGCGCTGGGACAATGAGAACCTGCAGTTCGCCACGCAGATCGCCGACCTGATGCTAGAGCACTTCGAGGATCGTGATGCCGGCGGGTTCTTTTTCACGGCCGACGACCACGAAAAGCTGATTCACCGCCCCAAGCCGCTGGCCGACGAAGCCGTGCCATCAGGCAACGGGATCGCGGCATTTGCGCTGCAGCGCCTCGGATTCCTGCTCGGCGAAACGCGTTATCTCGATGCCGCCGAGCGCACGTTGCGTACCGCCTGGCGCGCGATCGAAGACTACCCGCACGGTCACATCTCCCTGCTGACGGCGCTCGAAGAACACCTGCACCACCCGGAGATCGTTGTCATCCGTGGAGACGATGAGATCGAGCGCTGGCGTGACGCTGCCGGCAAACTGTATGCGCCGAGACGGCTCGTATTCGCAATTCGATCCGATGAGAAAAACCTGCCGGGCGCACTGGCTGACCGCGAACCCGTCACCGGCGAGACAGTCGCGTATCGTTGCCTGGGTACCCATTGCGAGATGCCTGTGACGACCTGGGAGGCCCTTGCTGCCGAACTGAGCGAGTCACAATCGACCTGAATACCTCAAGAAATACCCTGTGGCGGCCGATACTCCTGCATGGCCACGCAAGACGACAATCGCGATTACTACGAGGTGCTGCACGTAAGGCGTGATGCACCCACGGAGATCATACGCGGCAGCTACCGCACGCTGATGCAGCGACTGAAGAATCACCCGGACCTGGGCGGTGACCCTGCAATAGCCGCACGTATCAACGAAGCCTATGCCGTGCTCAAGAACCCCGAGCGCCGAGCGGCTTACGACGCGCGCCTGGACCTGGTGGCGCAAATCGCGGCAGGAATGCCCGAACAAGCCGAGGAGGCCGCTCCGAATCCTGAGCGTCGCATCCTGGACCCGAACCGCGAATGCGTCTTCTGCGAGACGCCACACGAGCATGGCCAGGTCGTCGAGGAAAGCACAGGCTGCACAACCTGCGGCAGCCCGCTGTCCGCCGCAATAGACCACCAGATCGGCTCAGACGACAAGCGGGCGATTGATCGCGTCGGCAAGAAACAAAAGATCATGTTCTACACGCATTGGCCGCAGCGACGCGGCTTCGCGGGGCACACCGAGGATATATCGCTCAACGGCCTGCGCCTGGCTACCCGTCGGGACCTCATGGAAGGTCAGCGCATCAAGATCGTAAGTAACGTGGTCGAGGCCGTCGGGCACGTCACCCACTGCATGCAGGAACGCCGCGGCTGGGCGATGCACAGCATCGCCGGCGTGTCGTTTATCACGCTGCGCTTCGTAAATTCGGTGGGAGGCTTCGTCTCGGACCGCGTCTAGCGTGCACGGATCACGGGTATGCCGTCAGGACATTGCCGGTAGCGGGAGCAACGCTCGTCGAGCTCGGTCCGCGGAATCCCACGGGCACGGACTGGATCGCCATTCCGACATTGCGCTGCACCGCAAAGTGCAGGTGCGGACCGCTCGAGAAGCCAGTGTTACCCGAGTCGGCAATGTACTGTCCCGCGACAACGTAGTCACCCGGCCTGACGCGCACCGAATCCCAGTTCAGATGCGCGTATACGGCAAAGGTCCCGTCGCTGTGGAGAATGCGTACGAAGTTTGCCGAATGCGCATTCTCCGAACGGTTGATGCCGCCCTTGAAATTGTGACCGGCGACTTCGAACACGATACCGCTGCGGGCTGCCAGCACGTCTGTGCCAATCGGCATCGAGATATCAACGGCGTGCTCGCTGTCAGGCGTATCGTGAGTCTCGGTCGCAGGATAGGCCTGCGTAATCGGGAAGTCATTACCTGCCGAGAACGGCGCACGGTAGCCGTCGCGGGCATTATGACGGGTCCCCGGATCTCCGGGCAGGTAGGCGAAACGGTAGCTGACAGACGGAGCAACTGCGTCGTCCAAACCGCGGAGACTTAGCAAGGCGCGATTGCTGCGCGGCGCGAGTACCCAGCGAAGCTCGCGATCCGGGTCGGGAAATTCGACGCCCTGTACTGAATCGAATACGAGCGCTATCTCAACGGGCGCGAAGTAAGTGTTGTTCGCCTCGAGAATGACGTTGTTGCCGCTCACTCGATGCGTAACCGATACGCCAGGCCGGTTCGAACGCGGCTTGAGCGTCCTGACCTCGGCGGCCTGGCCAGTAACCGGCGGTCGATCAGTGTATATCCACTCGCCATTGTCGCCGCGGTACTTGTACAACGACTGCGCGGACGCGAAGCCCGCCGCGAATATCGCCAGCGCCGCCAGCGCCAGTTGAATGAGAGTACTACGAGCCAAAGTCTATGCGCCTCCAGCCGTCGTCTGTACGCCGGATTTCGTACGCGGGCCAATAACGCGTATCCAGCTTCAGCGTGATGACCTCCTGGGTGCCGTTCCACGTGACGGTCTTGAGCCGTACCGATTCGCGGTGCTCGATTCCGTCGACTGCATCGATAAAAGCCTGCAGATCCGGCGTCGGTGTCTCGTTGACTTCTACAACACGTCGACCCGCCCAGAGGCCGTAACGCGTGGCAGGCGAGCCATAGCTGAAGTACGCCACGTACACGCCGTAAGGCTCGACTCCGCGCTGCGCCGCCATGGCACGATGCGGATCCTGCATCAGGGCTCCGGCCCAGGATATGGCCCTGTCGATACCGCGACCGTCGAGTACCGCCGTCTTGATCCTGATCTCGTGTACCTCGTCGACGCGCCAAACCGTGACAACCACCTCGGGCTTTTGCACGGCGCTCTCGAGTTCCCGATACGAGGTGACGACCTTATCGTCGATCGCAAGAATGACGTCGCCGTTCTGCAGCTGGTCCGCAGCCGGGGTGCCTGCTACGAGCCGCGTGATACTCAGGGCACGCCGCCGTACCGGGTCGTTTTGCTCCAGGCGCCGTACCCACTCCTCGTCCACGCCCATCTTGCGGGCCGCAAACAACGGCGCATACACGAATTCGGCCTCGAGCGAGTAAAACGGACGACCCTCACGAACCGTCTCGACGAACTGCTCGACGACGTCGCTGCCGACTCCACGGTTGAACTGCGTAACCTCGGAACCCGCCTGCAACACGAAACTCGACCACGTCGCCCTGACACGGCCCTTCCTGTCTACCAGTACGCCGTCGACGTCCTTCGGCGCGTTGACAAGCGATATACCCTCGATATTCGTGTCACGAAACCTCAGGGTGCGCGACAGCGGCAGGCGCAGCGGGTCGACAGACGACACCGAACTTTGCTGGTGAATCAGCTGGTGGTCCGCCTTGATACCGACGACCCAGACATCGTCACCGGCGCTGAGCGGTGCCGTATTAAACTGCGCTTCCCGCACCGGCGTGTCGCCAATACTTGCGGGATCGTAGGACACGATGGCGAAATTGTGCAGGGGATGCAGTTGCTCGATCTTGCCTTTGACCTCGAGCGAGCCTGCGAAGGTCACCGTGACATCGCCGACCGCGATTGGCACCGTGTTGCGATCGACGACGACGTAGCCGCGCTCCTTGTCGACGATCAGCCCGGTACCGTAATAGTGACGATCTGCTACGCCCGAGAGCGTGTAGGGCAGATCGAAGGTGACTACGACCAATGACGGCGCGATCGCTCGAACGATGGGATCATCGTAGCGCGTGAGTCTTGTGCTACCCGCTGCGGGCGCCTTGGGTGCCGGTCCTTCGTCGAGCGTGCGGCAGGGCCAGAATCCCTGTACGTCGTCTCGCGCACAGCGTCGCGCGGGAAACCACACGCGATTCATCTCGAGAAGGCGCACGACCGAGTTGTGCGGATTCTCCATGGTCAGGTAGCGCACGAGTACGCGATCGCCGTCAGCAAGTTTGGCAAGCGCCGTCTCGAAGTCATCGAGATCTGCAACCGGCTCGCCGTCCATCTCGAGAATGACGGCCCCACGTGGAATCGCCGCTTTCGACAACAGGTAGCCGGGATTGGCAACGTAGACGCCCTCGGCCGTGCGATTGTAGTGACGTGCCTGCTGGTACGACAGCTTGTTAACGATCGCGTCACCAAACTCGATGTACTCATCCGGCGTGATCGCATGGAGATCGTCAACGACCACCGATGTCGTCGTGCGTTTGCCGCCGCGTTCGAGCTCGATCTCGATCTCCTCGTCGACATTGCTGTCCAGCATTGCCTCGAGCGGCACGAATTCGGTGATGAGCATGCCGTTCACTCGCAGCAGGATATCGCCCGGCGCCAGCTTACCCGCAGCCGGTGACCCCGGGATCACCTGGTCGACCGTGAGCATTCCGGTCTGCTCGGGGAACGTCGAACGCAAAAGCTGCTCCGACTCGGTCGTCAGGCCCAGGCGTCGCAGCTCGTCGTAGGCCTGGCTCTGAAACGTCGTCTGCAACGTGCCGCGACTGACGTACTCTTCCTCCCGCAACAGCGTAAGCGCGCGATCGACACGGTCAAGCGGCAGGAAAAAGCTGCTGGCAGCCGAATTGTTGGCGCCCGCATTGAGCGCAACCACCTTGCCCTCGATGTCGACTACCGGCGAACCCGAGGAGCCGCCCGACGTTCCGGACGCCGCCTGCAGGTAGAAGGTGTTGAAGTCGTTGTACTTGCCGCGACCGTACTCCGGCGCCTTGCGGTCGAGCCGGGCTATGGTTCCTGCAAGGATCGAAAGCTGCTCCCCGGCGTCGTTACCAATTACCCGGATTTCCTTGCCGATACCCGCGCCCTCGGGCACCAATTCGAGCTCTTTCGGCTTTATGTAACGCAGCTTTGCGGGATCGTAGCGGAAAAAGCCGAAGTCGTGGACCGGGTCGCGGTACACGGGCGTTAGCGGCACTTCCTCGTTATTTCGGAAAACAGCCTCGGCGATAACGGGGCCCGGCGTCACAACATGCCGATTTGTAAGGATCAGCCCCTGCTCTGCATCAACGACGAAACCGGTCGCCTGGCTGGAGCTGTTCCACTCCGTATCGAAGGCCCGTGTACTGTCAACGCGAATGGATACGACGCCTGAGGCGATACGATCGAGAGTCTCGGTCCACGCCAGTTCGTCCGAGGCGAGTGCCAGGTATGGGACAAGCAGCGCTGCAACTGCCGCAATAAACCTGCGTAGTGTCATAGTGGTCCTGATCAATTTCCGGCCGGATCGCCCGTTACGGTCTTATTCTCGACCGATTATGCGCGACGCGGTTCCCTATTTGAGCAGAATCGACCGCTGAGAGCGAACATCCGCCTCACCGCGCCAAATGTGACGCAGGTCTCAGGCTCCCGTGTGACGCAGTTACGCCGTATCGGGCCGGTAGGCGAGATCGAGCTGACGCGCCGCTTTGACGTCATCGAGACGGCGCACAGGCATCTTGTAGGGCGCTTCCTTGTAGTCAACACCGTCGTCTTTCGCCGCCCTTGCAATGTCGATCATTGCGGCAACGAAATTATCCAGCGTCTCCTTCGACTCGGTTTCGGTCGGCTCGATCAGCAGGCACTCGGGCACGAGCAGCGGGAAATACGTCGTCGGCGCATGGTAGTTGCGATCCAGCAGAGCCTTGGCGACGTCCATCGCCGTCAGGTTCATGGATTTCGCCTCGTGCTTGAGCGTGATGATGAATTCGTGGCTTGCCCTGCGACTCGGGTAAGCGAGCTCGAAGCCCGCGTCGCGCAGCTTCGCCATCAGGTAGTTGGCGTTCAGGGTCGCGTACTCGGCGATGCGTTCCATGCCGTCGCGTCCAATCATGCGCATGTAGACATACGCCCTCAGCAACACGCCCGAATTGCCCATGAAGCCGGAAAGGCGGCCGATACTCTGCGGGAAGTCTTCCTCTGCAAGCCAGTCGTAAACGGCCTCGCCGTCGGCTTCCGTCTTGCCTACCACGGGTATCGGCATGAACGGCAGCAATCGCTTGTTCACCCCCACCGCGCCCGAGCCGGGGCCGCCGCCGCCGTGGGGCGTCGAAAACGTCTTGTGCAGGTTCATATGAATGACATCGAAGTCCATATCACCCGGGCGGACCTTGCCGAGAATGGCGTTGAGGTTAGCGCCGTCGTAGTAAAGCAGGCCACCTGCCTCGTGAACCATGTCGGCGATGTCCTTGATGTGACGCTCGAACACGCCGAGCGTCGAAGGGTTGGTCAACATGATGCCGGCTGTGCCGGGGCCGAGGACAGCCTTGAGCGCGTCGATGTCGACGTCGCCATCGGGGCCCGTGGGAATTTCCTTGACCTTGCAGCCGCACATGTTCGCGGTCGCGGGATTGGTACCGTGCGCCGCATCAGGAACGATGATATCCGTGCGTTCAGTATCGCCGCGCGCATCGTGGTAAGCCTTGATCATGGCCACGCCGGCGAGTTCGCCCTGGGCACCGGCCATAGGCGTCAGCGAGACGCCTTTCATGCCCGTGACTTCCTTGAGCATTTCCTGGAGTTCGTACATGCACGCCAGGAAACCCTGGCCATGGCTGACGGGTCCCAGCGGGTGGCGACCTGCGAACTCGGGCAGCAGCGCCAGGGCATTGCAGGCCCTGGGGTTGTATTTCATCGTGCAGGAACCCAGCGGATAGAACTGCGTGTCGATCGAGAAGTTCTTCTGCGACAGGCGCGTGTAATGCCGGACGGTTTGCAATTCCGATGCCTCGGGCAGCCGTGGCTCATCGCTGCGCAGGAATTCCGCCGGAATAGCAGGTTCCGGAGCGTCGACCGGCGCTTGTGCGAAGGCGCGCCGTCCGGAGCGCGATTTCTCAAAAATTAGTTCACTCATCGATGTCAATTCCCAGCGCGCGAAATGCGGCGCGATAGTCAGGTTCGGAGGTAATATCTTCAATCAGTTCGCTGTGCACGACCGTGTTGTTTTCATCGAGTACGACGACGGCTCGCGAGAACATGCCCGCCAGCGGCCCGTCCAGGATCTGCACCCCGTAGTTTTCGCCGAAGCCTGCGTGGCGAATGGCAGACAGGCCCGCGACGTGCACCAGCTCGTGTTCCTTCTGGAAGCGCTTGTGTGCGAACGGCAGGTCGTAGGACACCATGAGCAACGCGAGGTCTTCACGATCGCCGCCGAAGCGCTCGAACTTGATGACCGACTCGGCACACACCGACGTGTCGATACTGACGAAGATGTTCATGATCTTGCGCACGCCCATCCAGTTGGCCAGCGAAACGTTTTGCAGGTCCGTGTTGACGAGAGAAACGTCGGGTGCGCGGCTGCCGACAGCAGGCAATTCGCCGTGGGTGCGGTAGGAAGCATGCTCGAACTGTATCTTTGCCACAGTCTTTCCCGTTAGCTCATGGCTGCCGAAAACGCTGCGATACAAGCGTCGATGTCGGCGTCGGTCTTCGTTTCGGTCGCGCACACCAGCAGCGCGTCGGTCCCCGCAAACCCGGTCAGATCGAATCCGCCCAGGATGTCCTGCTCGGCCAGTTTCGCAAGCAGCGGCGCCACGGGCCGATCCAGCTTCAGCGCCACCTCGTGAAAATAGGGGCCCTCGTAGAGACGGCTGACGCCGTCGATAGCACACAGGCCGTCGACGAGCCGCGTCGTATTCGCATGCGACTGTCGGGCGACCGCGCCCAGGCCTTCGGTGCCGAGCAGCGACATGTAAATCGTCGCAGCCGTCACCATGAGACCCTGGTTCGTACAGATGTTCGACGTCGCCTTGGTGCGCCGGATGTGCTGTTCGCGCGCCTGCAAGGTCAGGGCAAAGCCCGGATTGCCGTCAAGGTCCGTCGTGCGACCGACAATACGGCCCGGCATCTGCCGTACATGTTTCTGCTTGCAGGTCATATAGCCGAAATACGGGCCACCCGACGATAACGGCACACCCAGCGGCTGACCCTCGCCGATAGCGATGTCGGCGCCCTTCTCTCCCCAGTGCCCGGGTGCTTTCAGTAGCGCCAGTGCCGTCGGGTTGGCGATCGCTATGACGAATGCACCTTCACCGTGAGCCCAGTCAGACAAGCGATCGACGTCTTCGAGCGTGCCCGGGAATGACGGCTGTTGCATCACGACAGCAACGGGATTCTGCCCGCCCTCGAGGCGTCCGAAATCGACATTACCGGTCGCTGAATCCACGGGCAGCCGCTCAAAGGTCAAGCCCTGGGCGCCGGCGATGGCCGCCGCCACTTTCTCGTAGATCGGGTTGACGCCCGGTGCCAGCAAGACCAGCCCGGTCTTGACGCGCCGGTTCGCGCGCACGGCCATGAGTGCTGCCTCTGCGAGCGCCGAGGCGCCGTCATACAGCGACGCGTTGCTGACGTCGAGTCCCGTCAGCCTCGTGATCATCGTCTGGTATTCGTAGATGACCTGCAGAGTGCCCTGACTGGCCTCGGCCTGGTACGGCGTATAAGCACTGTAGAACTCGCCACGCGTCGCAATGTCCCAGACCGCCGTCGGGATGTGATGCTCATAGGCGCCGGCGCCAATGAAACACATCGGCGACCCGTCCAAGGACGCACGTCTGCGCATGAGGCGCGACACTTCCATTTCGTTGTGCGCTTCGGGTACGCCGTACAGGTGCTCGATACGCAGTTCAGCCGGAATCTCGTCGAACAACTCCTCGATGGATTCCGCGCCAATAGCCTCGAGCATTTCCCGCGTGTCTTTCTCGGTATGAGGTATGAATGGCATTGCTATTTACTCAGTCGTCAAGCTCGTCGAGCAGTTGCTGGTAGGCATCGGGTGACATCAATCCGCTCTCGTCGATGTCGGCGCTTGGCCGCATGCGCACGATCCAGCCTTCGCCGAAGGGTTCGGCGTTGATTTTCTCAGGATCGTCGGCGAGGTCTTCATTGACGGCCGCAATCGAGCCGGCAATCGGAGCATAAACGTCCGAGGCCGCCTTGACGGATTCAACGACAGCCATTTCGCCTGCTGCCTCGACATCCTGGCCGACTTCGGGCAATTCGACGTAAACGAGATCCCCCAGCGCCGTCGCTGCGTGATCCGTAATTCCGATCGTAACCGTGCCATCGTCCTCGCGACGCAGCCATTCGTGATCGTTCGTGTAAAGAAGGTCTCCCGGCAACTCACTCATGATGCTCTCCCATTTATTAGCCTGCAGCGACTCTAGACGTCGATGCGAATCTGCCCGTTGCGAACGAACGGTGTCTTGACGATCCGAACATTCAACAATTTGCCCCTGACCTCGACCTGGGCGCGGTCGTAATCGCCCGCAGGGACACGCGCGAGCGCGATAGAGCGCCCGATCGTCGGCGAGAATCCGCCGCTCGTGATTTCGCCTTCACCAACGCCGTCCACGACGACCTTCTGGTGATTGCGAAGCACGCCTTTATCTTCTAGTAGCAAACCTACGAAGCGTTGTCTGTCCGGGGAGTTACGTAATGCCTCCAGCGGCGCCCGACCGATGAAGCTGCGATCCCCGGGCTCCCAGGCGACGGTCCAGCCGAGGCCGGCCTCGAGCGGCGACACGGTTTCGTCCATATCCGAACCGTACAGGTTCATGGCGGCCTCAAGTCGCAAAGTATCTCGGGCGCCGAGTCCGCAAGGCGCGACGCCGGCTGCGAGCAGCCGATCCCAGATCATGCCCGCGTCGGCCGCGGGCATCACGATTTCCCAGCCGTCCTCCCCTGTGTAACCCGTGCGAGCGACAAAGACGTCGCCGGCCTGCAGGCCGTTGAATGGCTTCAGCGCCAATGCCGTTTCGCGCCACTCAGCATCAATGCACGGAGCGGCCAGCTCGCGCGCCTCGGGGCCCTGTACGGCCAGCATGGCCAGCTCGGAGCGCTCAACGACGTCCACGTCAAAGTCCGCTACCTGTTCACGGATCCAGGCCAGGTCTTTTTCGCGGGTCGCCGCATTCACGATGAGCCGGTACTCAGTGTCGGCAATGAAGTAGATGATCAGGTCGTCGATCACGCCGCCGTCGGGATTGAGCATGCAGGTGTACAGCGCTTTCCCGTAGTCCTTCAGCCTGGCGACGTCGTTGGCGACAAGGTGCTGAAGGTACTCGCGAACGCGAGCGCCGCTCAGATCAACGATCGTCATGTGCGAAACATCGAACACGCCGGCGTGTCGTCGCACAGCGTGATGCTCTTCCTTTTGCGATCCGTAGTGCAGCGGCATATCCCAGCCGCCAAAATCGACGATGCGTGCGCCGGCTTCAACGTGATTGTCGTATAGCGGAGTCTTGGAACCCATGATGTCAGCCCTTGATTGTTGTCGGCGCAAAAAAAAACGGGGCGGCAGGCCCTGCAGCCTGCCGCCCCTCTGTCCTTTGCAACCTGAGAGATCAATGGCGCCTGCCACATACCCCTTCGGTGGGCCTGTTCGGCCGCTCTCCAGAGCTGATCAGCGTACACAGTCCTTCTGCCTGAGCGTTTCCGAGCGTGTTGCGCCTTCGGCGCCCCGATTGAACGGGGTCTCTTCTGTGCGAGCTATCGATCAGTGCGCACCATCATAGCCAATGCTCTATGTGGTTGCCAGCCGACGGCCGTCCGGTAACAATGCGTCGGTCTCTAAAATGGGAAGCTCGCATGAGATCACTTGGAATAGCGCTCCTGGCTCTATCCACACTCGCCCACGGCAGCGCGCACGCCGATCCAGCCACGGATTTCACGATGCTGCTCGACGAGCATTGGGAATGGCAGCTGGCGGCATCGCCCGTGCGCGCCTCGATGCTTGGCGATCGGCGTTACAACCGCGAATGGAGCGATAACAGCCTCGATGCCATCGAAGCGCGCCATCGCGAGACGCGAGAATTCCTGCGACGCGTCTACGCCATCGAACGCAGCGCCCTGCCCACGTCGGAGCAGCTCAACTACGAACTATTCCGGCGCCAGCTGCAGGATGATGTCGATGCGTACCAGTTTCAGGACTACCTGCTGCCTTTCTCGCACCAGGGCGGAATCCAGAGCCTCGCGAATATCACGAACCAGCTCAGGCTGGCGACGCTGCAGGACTACGAGGACTGGCTCGCGCGCCTCGGCCAGGTCGACAGGCTCATCGACGAGCAGATTGCGCTCGCCGAGGCCGGTCGCAAGGCCGGACTGACGGCACCGAGAGTACTCATGGAGCGCATCCCGCCGCAGCTTGAGCTGCAGCTCGTCGAGAGCGGGGCCGAAAGTCCTTTCTATGGCGTGTTTGAGCAGCTGCCGGATTCGATCGCGGCGGAAGACCAGGAGCGCCTCAGGGCAGAGGCCGCCGGAACTATCGAGGAGACCGTGCTGCCGGCCTACAGGAAGCTCGACCGCTATTTCTCGCAGAAATACCTGCCCGCCTGTCGCGACAGTATCGGCCTGTCCTCGCTGCCAAACGGCAGTGCCTGGTACGAGCACCGCGCGCGTTCCTATACAACGACGCGCATGGCGCCCGGTGAAATCCATCGTCTCGGGCTGGAAGAGGTCAAACGAATTCGCGGTGAGATGCAGGCGATTATCGAGGAAGTCGAATTTGACGGCAGCTTCGAGGAATTCCTGGCGTTTCTGCGGACTGACCCGCAGTTCTATTACGAAGACCCTGAAGAACTGCTCGAGGCCTACCGCGCAACCAGCAAGCGCATCGATCCCGAGCTCGTAAAGCTGTTTGGCATCCTGCCCAGGATGCCTTACGGCGTTACGCCGATTCCCGATTCGATCGCGCCCCACACGACCACGGCGTATTACTCGAGGCCGGCAGCGGACGGCAGTCGCGCGGGCACCTACTGGGTGAATCTCTACAAGCCGGAGGTGAGGCCCATCTACGAAATCGAGGTGCTGACGGTGCACGAGGCGATGCCCGGGCATCACCTGCAACTGGCACTGCAACAGGAGCTCGGCGAGATGCCGATGTTCCGGCGCTTCCAGGGCTTTACGGCGTTCGTCGAGGGCTGGGCACTCTACAGCGAGCGGCTGGGCTTCGACCTGGGCCTTTACCAGGACCCCTATTCACGATTCGGACAACTTACCTACGACATGTGGCGCGCCGTACGGCTCGTCGTCGATACGGGCATGCATTACAAGGGCTGGACGCGTCAGCAGGCCATCGACTTTTTCAAGGACAATGCAGCCAAGACCGAACATGACATCGTCAACGAGATCGATCGCTATATCGACTGGCCCGGCCAGGCGCTCGCTTACAAGGTCGGACAGCTGAGAATACTGACCTTGCGCGAGCGTGCGGAACTGGAACTCGGCGACGATTTCGATATTCGTGCGTTCCACGACGAACTGCTGGGCGGGGGCGCGCTGCCGCTCGACATACTTGAGCAACGCATGGACGCGTGGCTCGCCAGTTATCGCGACGAGTAATACGCGACTACGCGCGGATCAGCCAGGACTCTGTCCTGGTGTTTCACGAGCCCTGGCGCCAGCCGCTCGACAAGATCCGCCGGTATGTGGTCGAGAGCGCCGCTGCGCAGCCAGGCCGTCTGTCCGGCGGCCTTCAGGTCGGCTACGGTCAGGCGATTGTCGGCAAAGTAGTCGCCGCCGCGCTCCAACAGCGTACCGAGACCCTTGATGTACGTAGACAGCCAGCCGTCGACGAGCTTCTCCCGGGCCGCCTTGAGTTCGTCCCCCTGCAAGCCGAATGTCGGAACGATGGCGTGCAGCATGTCTTCGAGTGCACCCAGGGCTTCGTCACAGTAAAGCGCCTGCAAATCATCGTCAGGGTACAGGCCCGCCATTTTGCCGACGTAGCGGCTGAGCCCGTTCGACTGCGTCACGACAACGCCGTCGATCTCCATGACAGGCAGAGCGCTGAAGGGAGTGCCGCCGCGCATTTCGCCGAACTCGGCAAACGACAGGCGCTCGTCCTCGAAATCGATACCCGCCGCATGCAGGGCGATACGAATGGGTTCGGCGCGCCCGCCGTCAATATCGAAATAGGTCAATTTGTAGTTGGTCATTTGGCTGTTCTCGTCGGGGGAATTACGACCATTATCGGGCAAGGGGTGCATTTCAGCCAGCGCTCGGCGGCGTGTCATGCCAGGCAACCGAGTTCCATCAGCGCCTGGCGGGCCTGCGCAGCATCGACAAAGCCGATTGTCCTGATACCGAGCTGTGCTGCTGCCGACAGGTTTTCGGGCATGTCATCGATAAAAACGGTATCGGCTGCGTGTAACCGGTGTTCGCGCAGCAGGTGTTCGTATATCGCTCGTTCGGGCTTTACCCTCCTGATACGGCAGGAGACAACGGCACCGTCGAACAGGCGCCAGATGTCGTGAGATGCCTCCAGGTGCTCGATTGACGAGAATTGCATATTCGAAAGCACGTACAGGCTGTTGCCTGCGCGCTTTGTGTCGCGGATCAGTTCGAACATGCCGGGAATCGGTGCCAGGCTCATTGGCACCTCTCGCAGCAGCCGCTCTATGTCCTGCCGCGGCAGACCCGTTCGTGACATACCCTGTACAACGGGGCCTGGTCATGCTCGAGTGTGCCGCGATCAAGCGCCACCCAGTCCTCGTGACCCAAAATCTCCGTCTTGACCTGATCCTGCGTTTCGAGGTCCTCAAAAACGCTTCGAGCAATCGCATCCGGGTCCCATCGGAATACAACGCCGCCGAGATCGAAGACGACGTTCATCGACGATTGAATGAACCGGACTCTGCTTTATGCCATTGCCAAAGACGCAGGTTCATCCGTACTTCCTGATGTGTGCATCCAACGTTCCTGAGACGAGATCGAGCGCCTTGAGAATACGCTCGTGCAAACTACGACTGCCCATTCGCTCGGCTGTCAAACTACCCGTATGTGCGGCACACAGGTTTTCGGCATCTCGCCAGGTTTCTGCTATCTCCGTTGCCCACGCACGAAAATCCGCCGCAGCCCCGGCTCGTTTCTCCAGCGCCATCCGCAGCGTGGGATGAAAGCTGACTCGCCGCAACGGGAATCGCATGAACATCAGTGTGTCGTCGACGTGAATCGTCTTCGATGATCGGTGATAGGCAAGCACCGACGAAAAATGTACGTGCTCGTTGCTCGTCACGAGCTGCACGCCACGTGGCACCGTGAAGTCGAAATCCCGGGAGTACTTTTCGTGCAGCTCCTTGTGTTCTGTCCGCAACGCCTCCCACGGCAATTCAGGTGCACGCTCGACGTGACGTTCGGTACCAAACAGTTTTGCGTTCGGGAAGTCACGGTGCATCGCCGCACAGTGCACGGTATGGAACGGGTGCAGGTTCAGAATCGCCTCGACGGCCCGACCATCGTCGGTCAGCTCCAGCACCTCGCGCTTGATGTCGCCGTGCAGCGTGTAAGAGTCGAGGAACACGTACTTGCCGTTCGACAAGCGCACCAGCGACGCCTGGGTACCGATATCGATGATTACGAATTTGCGGAACGACCCCCGGATGTTCCGGAAGTCGTCCGCAATTCGAATAATCTCGTCGGACATACCTAGTTCGCTGACCAGTCCGGAATGCGGCCGGGCGTCCACGGCGCGCCTTTGACGTCGAGCGCCTTCTCGAGCGCACCGAGGTCCCGGTCGACGGTCCTGAGCGCCGCCAGTGCCGCGGCAAACTCCGTCGCCGCGATTTCGTAGGACTCTTCGAACAGACCACCGACGGACCATTGCTGGAACGCGAGGATGCTGTAGATCCTGCCGGCACGCTGTCCGATCGACATTGGCGCAGGTTCATTCCTTCCGCTGACCGTACCGTCGCCGTTCACGGCAACACTGACGTCTGCCAGGCGACCCGCAATGTCCTGCAAGCGTGCACGGTCAGCATCGCCTGCAGCCGGCGTCTGCGCGATGGCGGCCCGCACGTAGGCGATACGATTCTCGAGCTCGGGAATCACGTTGCCGACACCGGCCACGGCTCGCTGCAGGTTGGCTGCCTTGACCTGGAAGTCCTGCAGCGCCCTGCGGTCGCTCGTGATCTCGGGGCTGTTAGCCAGCGCTTTCACCGTAAATGTCTGTACTTCGCCAACCTCGCTCAGCGTGCCATCTCTCTCGATGGCCAGGCGCGCCGTGTACTGTCCCGGCAGCGCCAGCGGTCCGACGGGCGGCTGCTCCCAGTACGGGCGCTCGCCCTGCTCCTCGAGGTTGATCGGATCGGGCGCCGGAAGGCGCAGGTCCCAGGCGCTGCGGTGCAGGCCTTTGCCGGATTCGCCATCTACCTGGCGCATGAGATTGCCGTCAGCGTCACGAACCATCACGTAGACGGCCGGCGCGACCTCGCGGTCTTCGGCACGCAGGTCGTCCCAGGCCGGGTACGGCGTATCGCCGCCCTCCTTCTCGATCTCGATTTCTTTCTCACGTCGCTCTGCCTTGCGCGACTCGATGCCATCTTTCAGGTAGTAGGTGAATACGGCTCCGTAAGGCGGGTTAGGCGTGTTGAAGAACTCGGCGCCCATGGACCCCTTCTCGCGGCCGTCCCAGAGGTAACCCTCGATGTAGAGCCACGGGTCGCGAACCGGGAATAGCTGCTCGCTGGCAAGCGCTGATTGCTTGGTTCGCAACGCGCTGTAGTCATCGAGGATATAGATGCCGCGGCCGAACGTGCCGACGACGAGGTCGTTTTCGCGTTGCTGTATCTCAATATCGCGTACGGCAATCGTCGGGAAGTTGTTCTTGAGCCGACTCCAGTTTGCACCGCCGTCCTGGCTCACGAACAGGCCGAACTCGGTGCCAACGAACAACAGGTCAGGATCGATATGGTCCTCGACAATCGAGTGCGCGGATCCACGCTCAGGCAGGTTGCCTGCAATCGACGTCCAGCTGCGGCCGCCATTTTCGGTCTTCATCACATAGGGCTTGTAGTCGCCTCGCTTGTGATTGTCGAACACTGCGTACGCAACACTGGTGTCATGCGACGAGGCAAGCACATCGTCGATGTACATCATATCCGGAACGCCACTGAACCGCTCGACGCGCCGCCAGTTAGCGCCGCCATCTTCGGTGATGTTGATGACGCCATCATCGGTGCTGACGTAAATCAGCCCTTCCCTGAGCGGGCTTTCACTGATCATTATGGCGCTGCCATAGATGGACGTGGAGTCGTTCTTGGCGATCGTGTCGACGCCCCAGACCCGGCCCATCACTTCGAGCTGGTTGCGATCGATCTGGCGCGTGAGGTCGGGGCTGATCTTCTCCCAGGAATCGCCGCGATCATCCGAGCGGAACAGGTATTCAGCCGCGTAGTAGAGACGCGTCGAACTGTGCGGACTGATGAGCAGCGGCGTGTTCCAGTTCCACTTGTAGTTGTTTTCCCCGCTTTCCGGCTGCGGCGTAATGTAAACGCGCTCCTGCGTGCGGCGGTCATACCGCGCCAGGCCGCCATACTGATACTGCGGATAGATGATGTTGGGGTCCGTGGGATCGATCTGCGGTTCGTAGCCATCTCCGCCGAGCACGAATTTCCAGTCGGAATTGGTGATGCCGTGAATGACGGTCGTGCGTGACGGTGCACACAGCGAGTTGTTGTCCTGCGTGCCGCCACAGACATTGTAAAAAGGTTCCTCGTTATCGGGCTGGATGCGGTAGAACTGCGCAATCGACAGGTTACGCACGTGCCGCCACGTTTCACCGCGGTCGTAGCTCTCATAGATGCCGCCATCGCCGCCGATATAGAGATGCTCCGTATTGGTGGGATCAATCCAGAGCGCGTGATCATCGACATGACGCCACTTTTGGGAAAGCGGCGCGAAGGTCTTGCCGCCATCCTCCGACTTCATCGTAAAGGTGTTCAGTGAGTAAACGCGCTCCGCGTTGTGCGGATCGATGACAAGCTCATTGTAGTACTGGGGACTCGTCGTCATGTACGAAGAACGCTTGCTCCAGCTGTTGCCGAAGTCGGTGCTCCGGTAGACACCCTTCTCCTCATCATTGGCTTCGACGATGGCGTAGATCATGTCGGGATCCGATGGCGCGCCGGCCAGCCCGATTCGTCCCATGTGATCGCTCGGCAAGCCCGCCGTGATCTTCTGCCAGGTCTTGCCGCCATCGCGTGTCTTGTGTATCGCGCTGCCCGGGCCACCGTTGATGAGTACCCAGACATGGCGGCGGCGCTGGTAGCTCGACGCAACGATTACGTCCGGATTTCGCGAATCGACCACGAACTCGTTAATGCCGGTGTGCTCGTCAATTTCGAGAATCAGGTCCCATGAAACTCCGCCATCGGTTGTGCGATACAGGCCGCGGTCGCCGCCCTCACTCCACAGCGGTCCCTGTGACGCGACCAGCACATCATCCGAGTTGTCCGGGTTGATCCAGATCTGGCTGATATGCCCTGAGTCTTTCAGGCCGACGTTCTTCCAGCTCGCACCGCCATCAACAGACTTGTAGACGCCGTCGCCGTAAGCGACGCTGCGTTGCGCATTGTTTTCGCCCGTGCCAACCCAGATCGTCTTGCTGTCGTTCGGATCGATCTCGACGACGCCGATCGCGTAGGAGCCCTCGTTGTCGAACAGGGGCGTCCAGGTGGTACCGCCATTGTCGGTTTTGAAGAGGTTGCCTGACGATACGCCGACGAGATATTCGTGGTCACCGCCCGGGTAAAATGCGAAGTCCGATATGCGCCCGGACGTTATCGCAGGCCCTATCGGGCGGAGCGGCAAAGTGGCTAGAGGATTACCCTCCTCGTCCGCCGCCTGTGCGACCACAGGCGACATGGAGAGAACGCTGCAGATGCCCGCAGCGACGATTAAACGCGATAGAACGGTCATTGGATTCCCCGTGTACTGTTGTTATTTGCGGCGCCCTGAAACGCCGGAAAGAGAGCCTATCACGACGTCGCCGCGAACTCTCGCTGCGCGACCGCCGCGCGCTTTTCAGGGGTTGCATTGCCATCGTGAATTTCTTCGATACGCGCGACGCGATCCGCGAGTCCGGCGCGATTTGCAATCTGGATGTTGAGCCCTGGTCGCGCGTTCATTTCGAGAATCAACGGACCGCGATCGCGATCGATGACCATATCGACGCCCAGGTAGCCGAGGCCCGTAACTTCGTGGCCGCGAGCCGATGACTCCAGGATGAATTCCCACTGCGGAATCTCGAGGCCCGCGACGAGCGCGCCGGTGTCCGGGTGCTCCTCGACCACATGGTCATCGAGTACACCCGTAAGGGTCACTCCTCTCCCGAGGTCCACACCGGCGCCGACGGCACCCTGGTGCAGGTTAGCCTTGCCGTCCGAAGCCCTGGTCGGCAGGCGCACCATCGCCATCGCGGGGTAACCGCGGTACACAACGACACGAATATCGGGTACGCCCTGGTAACTC
>Ga0265303_10000482_pt1 | contig 22568 bp, 25 predicted proteins | sample Helome_2_FD_192494 | JGI IMG/M metagenome (GOLD analysis project Ga0265303, IMG submission 192494) | Marine sediment microbial communities from subtidal zone of North Sea - Hel_20160317 (Illumina Assembly) | ecosystem: Environmental > Aquatic > Marine > Subtidal zone > Sediment ... | reverse complement strand
CGTGTCGACCGCAAGAGCCTGCAAAGCAATGTAGAAGATGGTGTCAGAGCACATTTACTGCTTATATTAGAGAAAAATGTGCTCTGACACCATTTACCCTCATTTACTGCTTATATTAGAGAAAAATGTGCTCTGACACCATTTACCCTAATATGATATAACACCTAATATCCTGAGTTTCCCTGCCGGGTAGCAATGTGGATAGCAATATTTCTGTCAGATGTCACATCGCTTCGTTACCTTAATATATCAGTCGTGAATCACAGGCTCTTCTGATCCTTCTGATTCCCGCAGTGTGAATTTGGCTATGGTCTGGCCGTCTTCGAGGAACTCGGTGTATTGCTCGACGTAGCAGCCCTCATATTGCCCGTGGCCCAGCATGGCAGTGGTCAACTCTTCGTAGAGGTCTGGCTGCTCATGTATAAGGACTCTGATTGTGCGGTTGCTCACAATGTTTACCCTCCTCATTCAAGATTTGTCATTGATTGCCGCTACCACTATTAAGCAAAGAAGGAAGAAATGAGCGTAGTAACCATAGCAGTAATTATCTTTGTAGCCATACTCCTTGCGGAGCATTGGCATTTACTTTAAGACACCAACCTAACAAAGAAACCCCGCCACCAGGATGGGGCTGCACCTGACCTTTCCCCCGCCAGGGCTCCCAGGACATTAGCAACAATCCTTCCATCACTTGCAGCTGGCGCACGTCGCCTGCATGACACCAGTCGGAGTGGCTGGTGGCAGCTGCTATGGATCATTCCCATTATAGGGTGGATTGTGGTGATTATATTTCTGGCACAAGAAGGTGAATCCACCGACAATCGCTTTGAGGCCGTGCCCTCAGAATAATTGAATTAGCTCTCTACCTCTTTGGCTCCGGCCTGCCGGGGCTGAATGGGTTGGCCAGGGAGAAAGATAACCTGTATGCGAAATAAAGGAAAAATAAAGTCCTGGAACGACAAGAAGGGATTTGGATTTATCATGCCCAGTGCCGGCGGAAAACAGGTCTTCGTCCATATCAAGGCATTCAGTAACCGCAAAAGGTATCCTGTGATCAATCAGATCGTAACCTACGCCTTGTCTACCGACAGGCAAGGCCGGCCATGCGCTGTAGAGGCCACATTGGCTGGCGATAGACTTCCAGAAAAGACAACACGGGTGTACGGATCACTGCCAGTCATTGGTGCCGCTTTCTTTCTCGTCGTTGTCGGCATTTCTGTTCTCACAGCCAAAATGCCGCCACTGATCCTCACCATTTATCTGGTCGCCAGTCTAATCACATTTATTATGTACGCGGTAGATAAATCGGCTGCAAAAGAAGGATCCTGGCGAACCCAGGAAAGCACCCTGCACTTGCTATCATTGGTTGGGGGCTGGCCAGGCGCACTCGTCGCCCAACAAACGTTGCGTCACAAGTCCAAGAAACGATCTTTCCGCTCAGTTTTCTGGGTAATGGTTTTTCTAAACTGTGGAGTCTACATTTGGCTATCCACACCAACCGGTGCTTCCACGCTGCAAACTTTGATTGCTAGTGTGGCATAAGGGATAACAAGAGGCTCAAATTGACGTATTCCGCTCCGCGCATTCCATTCGGAACTTAATCAGACCATTGCTGACGGCTACTATTGCCCGTTCTAAGGTGCTCATTTGATCGCCCCTACCTGGATGGAGACGGGGATTCATAATCGCCTGGTCCCAGGCTCGAGTCCTGGCGGGCCCACAACCTCTCATAGAAATGATAGCCTTATGGCATAGGGGCCGGGAGATCATAGTCCCTGGTGCAATCCATAGCGGTGAATTCCGGGGGCCGTACGACTCATGTCGGGACGACCCGGTCGACCGGGCGGGCCGCCTTATCCACCATTTCATCCACCTGAATTCACTGCCTGGTGTAAAAAACATGAAAATCATAATGCGTAACTTGTCCCGTGACACGACAGAAGCGGAACTGCTGATCTTGTTTAAAGAGTATGGGGATGTGCAGTACTGCAAACTGGTGATGGATAAAGTGACAGGAAAATCCAAAGGCTTTGGTTTCGTTGAAATGCCGCGTGCCGGCGAGGCCAGGGCAGCTATAAAGGAACTTAATTACCGGGATGTCGGCGGCAATAAGATTCGTGTGAAAAAGGCAGAAAAGCGCGAGGAAAGTGCAAAGTGAAAGGTATATATTTGCACCGCCTGGATTCAAGAGATTGAGACGTTTATGACCCCCTGGACTTTGCTCGACAGTACACAGGTGCCCGGTAACGGCGGGGAGTTACGTCTGTACCAGCGAAACAATGAATTCTCGATCAAAATCGTGGGGCGTGGCGAGCTCATGAACAGCCGTGTCCACGACTCCGAGAATGCGCTGGCGGAACAAACCTGCGCCAGACTGGTGGATTGCGCACAGCCCCGACTGCTCATCGGAGGATTAGGCATGGGGTTTACCCTGGCTGCGGCGCTTCGACACCTCAGCGACCAGGCACAGGTCGTCGTTGCGGAATTAGTTCCGGCAGTGGTGGTGTGGAACAGGGGACCGCTCGGGGAGCGTGCCGGTCACCCCCTGCGGGATCCACGGGTCACTGTGAGGGAGATGGATGTCGCCCGTATGCTCATGGCCGGAGAGCAAACTTATGACGCCATCTTGCTTGATGTGGATAACGGCCCTGAGGGACTCACTCGCAAGGAGAACGATTGGCTCTATAGCATTAGCGGGTTAACCGAGGCATACACAGCACTACGCCCCCGGGGTTTGTTGGCAGTCTGGTCGGCTGGTCCAGACAAGAACTTTTTGCAACGGCTGCGAAAGGTTGGCTTCGAGGTGGATGAAGTGCGTGTCCATGCACATGGGTCAAAAGGCGCAAGGCACATCATCTGGTTCGCCTGTCGTAACGTTTAAAGGAGAAACGAACCTTGCCATTCCGGGCAAAAGAAACAGGCCCTCTCTACTGATGCATCTTCCGTTGATCATTTCCCGGCACTCTGCAACGCTCCGTCCGGGTTCAGTCCGCAATCCAACGTCATTACCTCCACTCCATTCATTATCTTTACTGTTAGCTTATTCCCGGCGAGTTTCTCGATTCCTTCATACTGAGTTCCCGGCGGAAGCGAGGCACGGTGGCTTTCAAAGCAATCAAGTCCGAGCCTGGGGTCGATCTCCGAGACTGAGTGCTGTTGATCACAAGAGAAAAGAAGTGCAATTGAGACGAGTTGAACGATTTTGGTGAGGATTCGCATGCCCGGGGCTCCTATCGGTTATGGCTGAAGCAAAGTGTACTGGATGACGCGTTGAGCTGCCCTGGCCAGATGACCTTTCCCCGTCAGGGTAGCCAGGACAAGTGAGAGATTTCCCGTTAAATTGACCGCAGGGAGGTCTCGACATGAAAAGATAAAGGGGACAGATTTATTTAAATGTAAGCCGATTTTCTTCCTTTGTTGCAGTCTTTACCCGGGCACAGTCTAGCTTCAGAACTCGAACGCAGCACGCAGGCCATAGATCCATCCGTCCGGTCCCTGGCCGACTTTATAGTCATCCTGCTGATACTGTATGTCTGCCGTTAGCCCGAAGGCCTCACCCAGCTGCCAGCGATAATAGGCTTCGACCACCATGGATTTGTCGATATTGAGACTGCCGCCGTTCAGGTAGGCAAGGCCCATCCCGATATTGTCATCAGCACGCCCCCAGGCGCTGCCCTTGATATCAACGCCTCCCGAGTAAATCGCATTGTGGTCGACCGCCGCCTCATCGGTCTGCCAGCCAACCCGGGCCCAGCCACCGACCACCCTGCCGAATTCCTGGTCAACAGAAACCAGCGCAGCGGTGCGGTCCTCACGTCGGGTACCCGCCGGATTGAGGAAGTCCTGGCTGCTGGCGGTGATGACGACCCGGTAATTACCGGCACCCAGACTGTTACTGACGCTATAGCCGGCCTGCAAACCATAGAAAGTGTAGTCGTTGCCATCATCGTTTTCGCCAACATCCATCCACACACCGCGCAAGGACCAGGGACCGGCATCCCATTCCAGCGCGACACCGGCATCATAGGAAGGCAGGAACACATTTGGTCCATTAGTCAGCACGGAATTCATGAACTGGGTGTATTCATCATTGGCATAGGCGTTTTCATCGAGATAGTCGGTGGCATCGATAATGCCCAGGGTAGTGCCGAGGCTCTGGTCGTCACCGACAGTGAAGGTGTGTTTATACCAGGCGGTTAACAGGTAATTGCGATTGTGGCCGTTAATGTCCTTGACGTCGTCCTCGAGGTCAGCCGCCCAGGGGGCCAACGCAAGCGGTGAGGTTTTATTAAGCCCGTTGCCGGCTGCGAAACCGAGTTTGATAAACACCTCGTCTGCCCCGGTTGGCCGGAAACTTACCTCCGGCTGAAAGGGTGCTGCCCCCTCACAGCTATGACTCGAGCCCGGCGCATCGGACAGGTCCTGGCACTGGATGACGCCGGCCAGGACGCCACTGACCGAGAGTTGCTCATTGATTTCATAGGCAACGGCGGGTATGGCGATCATTGGCAAGGACAGTGCCACGATAAAACCTGTTAAAGTTTTAATGTTCATGCATCGTATATATACAAACTACCGCGATGTCGCACATCAAGACGGGGCAAGTATATGACGGATTAACGCCCTTTCCCCTAAAACTCATGCCCATCAAGCAATCGCTACTACTGCTTTCCAGCCTGATCATACCGAATCTTGTCTGAATTGGGCGCGCTGACCTGAATGGGCACCGGTCATTTGCCCTTCCCCCCCGCCAATTCCTGTCTCCAGGCCAATCAATACCCAAGGGATAAAGGGGGATAAAGGGGACAGATTTATTTAAATGTAGCCTTGCCCAATAGAACCAGATATCTTTTCGTTTCCGCTGTGCCATTATGTTAATTTCTGACGAATCAATATAGTTTTTACAACCGTACTCAAAGCTATACGGATATCTTGCGAAGGTCGCAGTTGCAGCAGCACCAGAAGTTTCCATCACTAGTTGACGATTCGCTGGCTAGTTCGAGTTAGCTTTATAGTTGATGAATGCAGGATAAAGTAGTAGTTGTTGATAGATCTTCCTGTATTTGGCCGCGCTGCAGTTTCATGCGACACTGTGGCGCATGCAGTCAGGTTACCAGAGATGGCCGGCCCCGAGGGCATTACGCAATGCAGGGCAATCAATGAATTTTGATCAATGACTTACTCGTTATACCCGCACAGGCGGGATACCGAATTACCGACAGAGCAGAGGTTACTCCAATGATGGTATCAGGCTTGCGCTGGCTCATCTTTCCGGCCGCTATGACGTTCTCACTGGATGCAGCAGCAATCATGCTCGACTGCACGGATCTCGGCGACGGCACCTACACCTGCGTGGAGATCAATGAATCCTTCTACCTGCCGCCACCCGCCTCGAAATCAGACCCGGATTCAGATGCCGACCCGGATGCGGCATCCGCAAATCCCTACATCGAAGAGGCCCGGAAACACTGCACCTACCAGAAGCCCCGCAGTCGCAAGGGCGGCGGCGGCGCCTCGGGTGCCGCGAAAATGGAGGCGTTGAAAAACGCACGGGAAAACTACGACCGCTGCATTGTACTGAAGGCCCGGGAACTGATGAACGCCGCGGAAAAACCGGCGGAGTGACTCCGTTGGATAAAGGGGACAGATTTATTTAAATGGGGAATGTCTGCTTGCGGCGGCGCAATCACGGACCTTCAATCCAAGATGCTGTACTTCCTTTTTGGGTCGACTTCCGTCGTCTAATGAATACTTGTTTAGAATCACTCCCTAGTTCCGAGAACGGCCAATATATGACATTAGCGAACCTGGCCGGCAACGACCAGTTAACACCGGTAAGCGGTCATTCAATTAAATGCCCAGCACCGTGCGCATCAGGATAACCAGATCGCCTGCATCAAGTTGGGCGTTGACATTTAAATCACCCACATAGCGTTCACCCGGGGTCGGCGGTGCCCCCATGATTCCCAACACAAACCGGGTCAGCAACAGGTAATCGGCGAGATCGACCTGGTCATCGAAGTTCATATCGCCCGGCAAGGGAGCCTCGCCGCTATCAAGCGGATCCGTACCGAGAGAAAGTTCAGTGGCGTCATCCGCACCATCGCCGTCCGTATCGGCGTCAAACGGGTTCAGATCGGTCAACGGGTTGTAGCCGGAGGCATCGCCGTCGAAATTCACCTCGTCGTAATCCGACACACCGTCGTTATCCGTATCGCTGTCATTAACCAGCGTGCCGATCAGTGTTTCGAGTGCATCGCTCAGCCCGTCACCGTCACTGTCGGGCTGCGGCAGGGTCTGGGGTATATCCTGAACCTCGAAGCAAACAAGGGAAAACGCGCCCTCCCTGCCAAACACGGCGCCCGCCGACTCCGCATTGCCGATACCGTTTTTGTGGCCCAAAGTCGCCCTGCCATTGCTGCCCATCCACAGGTCGGCGTCCTCGGTGTAGCCGTTCAGGGGCGTGAATGTGGAGCCGTTTCTCTCGTGTGTGCCGGCGTAGAGCGATATATGACCGGGTTCCGTGGTCGCCGAGGAACACGTAACCGCGTAACAATTGGTGCAACCGGCTTCGTCGACGGAGCCAAACGAGAAGGTCTGACTGACATCGGTAAAAAAGACGCTCTCGTAGGAGCGGTCACCCGGCTTGTGGTACCAATCCACGCTGAAACCGGTGCCGCCGGCTGAGTAGATGTCGGCCTCTTTCAGGTACCATACCGAAACAGTGGCATTTTCGTTCCTGTCCTGTGACCTTGCTTCGAGGAAGTGCATGTCCTTGTTGCCATATTTGACGCCCTGCACCCAGTGGCTGCTATTGTCAACGCCATGGGCGGCGAAAATGAGCAGGCGGTTAGAGCCTGCCACGTAGTGGGACTGAGGACTGGTCCCGTGATGGACCCAATCCATCGTGGGGGTCGACCCGGGTATGCACGCGCCGCAGTCGCCCGGGCAACTCTCACAGCTCTCGCCGAGGCTAACGTCACAGACGTTGTTGCCACATTGCTGGTTGGGAATGTAATCGCAAGCCAGATCGAACATCAGGCCGCCGAAACCGGGCGCCATGCCGGGCGTGCCTGAGTTGAGTCTGATTTTGATGAAATCACCCGGTAGAAAGTTGTCGAACCGGAACGTGTGCACGTCAGTCGTTCCATCGAAGGAAAGATTCGGAACCGGTGCATTGGGGTCGAAGCTTCCCTGGTCCGGTCTGCCGGCCCTCACTATGATGGAGTCCGCTGAATCGTGTGCATTGGCCGTGTTGTCAGTGACGATATGCATGCAGAAGGAGGCGGGCACGCCGTTTTTCATATAGATCTGGTTGACGGTGTTGTTGGTGTTGTTTTCCGCCTGTTCGTCAACGACTGACCCGGAGAGGCCGGCAAAGCCGTTCGGCAGGATGAAACTATCCCAATAGCTGTAGCCGCCGCGCGTATAGACGCCTCTCCCACTGCAGTTGTCGAAGCAATCGGGTTTATCGGCCGAGAAGGTCGTGTCTCCGAGATCCCAGGGGTTGAAATTGAATTCTAGCCAGCTTGGCAGATAAAGCTGCATGTTGTCGTCGGTACGTTTGGGACCGACAATGCCGGAGGCATCAAACTGCGGGAAATAGAAGCCGGCCTGCCCCCATCCCAGGAAGTTGGTGGTGGATACCGTGCGGACATAGGTAATGGTTTCGCCATAGGTCGCTGTGGCGAAAAGAAGAGCACCTACAATTGAGAAAAGATAGCGGAACATGGCTTCTTCCTTCCTCTGGAGAATGGCTTTGACCGTTCTGCTTACAGCTAACAAGAACTGAATCGCCCCCGACTCACTAGACACTTTCAAGCCGTTTAAGATATTGCCGTTCATATTCTACCGGTGATAGCTGGTTACTTGAACCATGACGTCTCCGGGTATTGTAGAACATCTCGATGTAGTCAAACACGTCACTGCGTGCCTCCTCACGGGTTGTATAGATCCGCCGTTTAATACGTTCCCGCTTGAGCAGCTGGAAATAACTCTCTGCAACCGCGTTGTCGTGGCAGTTGCCGCGTCGACTCATACTGGCCTGAAGCCCGTGGGCCTTGAGGAATGCCTGCCAGTCGTGACTGGTATATTGGCTACCCTGGTCGGAGTGAACCGTCACGGTCGCGGTCGGCTTGCGCCGCCACACCGCCATCAGCAAAGCATCGAGCACAATCTCACGGGTAATCCGTGGCTGCATTGACCAGCCGATGACCCGCCGGGAGAACAGATCCAGCACGATTGCCAGGTACAACCAGCCTTCATGCGTGCGAATGTACGTGATGTCGGTAACCCATGCCTCGTCGGGTGCCTGCGTCGTAAATTGTTGCTGCAGTCGGTTCGGCGCCACGATGCTTACCGCCCCAGATCGATTACGCGGGCGGCGACGGTAGCCTACTTGTGCCCGTAATCCGGCGCGCTTCATCAAACGATACACACGGTGCTTGCCACACCGCTCACCGGTCTCCCGCAGATCCTGATGCACTTTGCGGTAACCGTAGATACCGCCACTTTCCAACCAGAACTGCTTGATCAGTCCTAACAATCGTTCGTTCGACCGGGCCTGCCTGGACTTCGGCACTCGGCACCAGGCGTAGTACCCGCTGGGGTGCACCTCCAGTAGCCGGCACAGCCACCGCACCGGCCAGTCCACACTATGTGATTTGATAAAGGCGTACCTCACTCGGGCTGCTTGGCGAAGTACGCCGCGGCTTTTTTTAGGATGTCACGCTCTTCCGTAACGCGCTTCAACTCCTTCTTTAACCGCTTGATCTCGGCCTGCTCGGCTGCCTTGGCCTGGTGCTCGGCCGAATCCGGCCCGAACTTCTTCTTCCATGCATACAGACTATGGGTGGTCACCCCCAGCCGACTGGCCACCTCAGCCACGCTGTGGCCCCGTTCGACGATCTGCCTTACTGCCTCGATCTTGAACTCATCTGGGTATCGCTTGTCGCTCATCTTCACTCCTCCTGATGCCATTTTGGATGGCTGAGAAGCGTCTAGCAAGATGGGGGACGATTCACTCATCCAATTGACACATATCAGTTACCAAACATCCTTCCTGTTGTTAGAATTAAATTGGTTAGCCAAACAAGAATCAATCAGGCCGGGAAACAAAGGCCCACTGGTTCAATTCCGATATGTACAAACCTGGTCTCCCTTGAGTCCAGCATCTAGAAGGTAAGGTCATGGGATTTTTCTCTAGGCTTTTAAACAAGCTGACTAATTCAACACAACCAAAAATCCAACTATCAGGGCCTGAATCTTTCGAATATAAAATTGCCGACGAGGCCAAATACCAAAGAGCCTTGGAAACGATTTGTGGTGGACGGACAGAGGAAGGAATCAAAAAAAATGTTCAAGCGATATTAATACCTGAGCACTACAATCCTGATGATAAAAATGCCATCCGTGTTGCCATACAAGGCCAAACAGTAGGATATTTAAGTAAAATCAATGCAAAGGAATACAGGAATAAACTGAAAGCAGCCGGCTACTCTGCCAGGCCTGCCGCATGTTCAGCCGTTATTGTGGGTGGATGGGATCGTGGATTGCTTGATAAGGGTCATTTTGGGGTCAAACTTGACCTTCCGGTTCGTGGAAAGTTAATTGCTAAAGAAATGCACGGCTGATTGCTTGTTAATGCGGCTCCTCAACATGACTGCCTACTGGAATCCGTTACACATATTAATAACTCTGGTATTGGCCGTAAACAGGCGTTCAGAGTAACACCCTCTCCCGACCATTCCCGGCTCTTGGTCTCAGTTAATCACGACCTCATCAACCCATTCGGCTTGAATGTTGCCTATGCGTCGATCTGGTATTTCCCGGCGGCATTCCTTGATTGTTATCCCGTTACTATCCTTGAATGGAACTCGCGGCATATCTTTGTTCTGCCTTCTGTCATCATGCCGGGTTCTCCGATTATCCATTGTTCAATCCCTCCATGGATTTATAAAAACGGAATCATTACCCAGATATAGGGATTGCCAGGGCCTGGAACGGCAGTGCCAGTAGCATCAGTACAGTCAATAACGATTTCATCCCTTTCCCCCGGAATTACGTTTGCCCCTTCGGTTAAAACTGCAAGATTCATTCCACCAATATATATCAATCGCTTACGTGTAGCCAAACGTCCTGACTGTAATGCCATTTTTACAACCCCTATCGAACAAGACACTGAAAGGCAGTGGAATTTCACTAGCAAATATTAATTATCAATGGATTACACAGATATTGGTGGGTGTAATGGGAATGGACAGTAAATCGTTGAAACACCTAATACATCATGTATTAGTTAGACTGCTCCATTGACCTATATCAGTCACCACCCACCCTTCCTGCTGGTACGCTTGAGATGATTAGCCACACAATAATTAATCAGGCTGGAATATGCGGAGCGAGCATCATGAAGAAATCACATCTTTTAATATTGCTGCTCGGTGTTGGAATGGTTGCAAATACCATCGCTGCACCACCACAGGTACCACTTACAGTAACTGTTCAAGGCGATGGGGTTGTGACAAGCGATCCTGCAGGTATAACTTGTCCGGGTGACTGTGACAAGAGCTACAAAAAGAAATCTACTATCACCCTAACGGCTACAGCAGATCCTGATGGTGTTTTTCTTGGATGGAGTGGTGCTTGCTCTGGAACCCAGCCGTCGTGTGAAATCTTGCTTAAGGACTCGAGCATGGCATACGCCTTCTTTGACATTTTGCAGGCACCTTATTGTTCGGCAGCCTTAGGGTCGCCTTTTTATTTGTGGTAATCTTCCAGTGCCTCCCGCTGCTCTACCGGCAGGGTGTAGCCGTCTTCCTTCAGGGCGTTACAGATAGTTGACCCAGATCAGCCGCCAGCCGCCTTTCTGCTGTTAGTCTTGGGATAACCAGCCATACAAGAATCAATTAGACTGGAATATAAGAAACAAGATTAGTGGAGGAATCAACATGAAGAGAGAATCTCTTAAACAAAGATATTTAGTGGCAGGTCTTGCGTGCATTCTTCTCATCGTGCCCATTGCCCAGGTTGGCGCAGCTACAGTTGGCTTCAATCTGGTAATCACGCCACGAGTTGGATTTTTTGACCCAAATTTCGGTACTGGTGTCAGTGTGAGTGATACTTTCGTCGGGACGATATTTTTCGATACCAGTGACCTCACACCAGACGGTGCGAGAAGCCGGACGGTATTGCCAGGCGGGGACTCGTTAACAATTGCGGGAGAGTCTTTCGATTCTCTTATGAATTCGACTTTCTGGTCATTTACTATCGCTGGCGGACAACCTGTTTGCTTTGATACCGGTATTGGTGGTGGGTGCGGCACCGGAACCAGTCAAATCAACTTTGTTGATCCTAACGATCCATACCCGGCCATTACTTTTACAGACACCTTTATCGGCACCGCTTTTGATGCCAATCAGGTATCTATGGGCTTTAATTATTCCATTTCCGCCATTCCCCTACCCCCAGCCCTCTGGCTCTTCGGCTCTGGCCTGCTGGGGTTAGTCGGGATAGCCAGACGTAAGAAAGCTGCTTAACAATTTCATTTATAACGGCCCTTCGGGGCCGTTTCTCATTTTGCTGTATGTCCGAGTTTGGCTGCCGATCCAGGAAGTACAGGAACCCCGAATTAATGAGCTTTCTGGATTTCTGGAACGGCAATTATTTGCTCAATTCCGGACCTTTAGCAGGATCTGAACACCACTCAGCCAAACTCCCTTACACCCTGCAAAATAATCCTGACCTCAGGGGACGGTGCTATACAGAGAGTTCGATATGCGTCCACGATGGGGAGCCATTCTCTTTGCTGTCTCAGCGCCCTGGCCTGCTTATGCCAAAATAACCGGGACCCTTCGAGGTGACACTGGGATAGACCCTGCCAGTACCTGTGCATATGGGGTTTGGCATCGTTTTCCCGGACACTTAGAATAGGCTCATAGGGTATTTTGGAGTTGCGGAAAAGATATCTCTCAATCCGTGAGCCTGTGCAGCTAATATTGATCAAGAAAATTCTGTTGCGAAAAATGATGAGACACCTCTTATTTATATCGATATACCTGCAAAGCGAGCCTTTATATGCCGCTTTGAGAATGCAATTCAAGTATCCGGATGGTTCAACAAACTGGCAGCATGTCGCCAACTGGTCCGGTTCTGTACTGATCCTGTTATTGGCGATAGCAGTCACAAATCTTTTTTTCACGCGGCGAAAGGTCCGCAAATCCAATCTGGAACTAAAGGAGATTCGTAATGGGCTTGAGTTGCGTGTGCAGGAGCGCACAGCCACGCTGGATGAGTCAAATCGTTTGCTATTAGAAACCAATAGTCTGCTGGAACATGAGATAGCCAAGCACGTGAGCACTGCATCCAGGCTGCGTGCTTCAGAGTCTTATATCAAGAATATCCTGAGATCCATGCCGCTGATGCTGGTTGGCGTAAACAAGGATGGGCAGATCACCCAATGGAACAAGCGGGCTGAAGATATCGCCGGCATAAGAGCAGAAGATGTTCTGGAAAGAAATCTGTGGGATGCCTACCCGATAATTACTGTGTCGCCCGGACAGGTTAGTGAAGCTATGGAAAAGAATGAAACGATCGCCATCAAACACAGCCAGAGCGGTCAATACTATTATGATATCACCATTTATCCACTTCAGGACGAGGTTGAAACCGGTGTCGTGATCCTGATTGATGACGTGACCAAGAAAATACTCGCCGAAAATATGCTGATTCAAAATGACAAAATTTCATCCATGGGTGAGCTGGCATCATCGATGGCCCATGACATTAGCATGCCACTTCAATCAATTTTATTCGACCTAAGAGCCTTCCAGAATTTACTTTCTGATAGCGGCCAGGATATGAATGAAATCAAAAGCAATGGTATGCCTGAAAAGCTCAGTAGCTTGTTATCACACGCCTATGAGAAAGGCGAAAAAGTGGCGTCAATAGTCCAGAATTTGCAGGATTTCGCCCGAGGGCGCAGTGACAGAAAACAACTTTCCAACATCGTAGACGTGATGGAGCATACCCTGGATTTAGCTGGTGATGTGTTATCGGATCCGTCGAGAATCAAGTTCGTCGACATACAGATCGAAAGAAACTATGAAAAGGATTTGCCAATGATACCCTGTTATGTGACTGAGTTGCAGCAGGCTTTTCTCAGTTTGTTTCGCCATGCCTATGATGCGCTGGCCCAGGTGAATGACACCAGCCATAAACCGGTTATAAAGATTCAAATGAATGTAAGTTATGACAGTTTCTGGATAAGAATTCAGCATAATGGTGTTGGTTTAACCGATGAAGAACAATTGTATTTGTTCGAACCGTTCGTCAGAAAAGATATGCCGGAAGTTGAGTACGATGCAGGCAAGCGGCTGTCATTTGCATACTACATTATTACCGAGCAGCATCTGGGAAATATGGCGGTGACCTCCGATATCAATGTGGGCACTACTTTTCATATACAAATGCTACTAAAGTAGGCTGATCGGAAGAGAGAGGTTATGGGGACTTGCCGACCCAGGACAGGGGTCAGTTACATTTTTCAGACGCCAGGTCGGTGTCATTTTTATCTAGCCCAGCAGTCCGTCTATACCGATAACCAGTAATCCGAGCCCCGTTGTCCAAATAGTGCAGGCAATCAGGTCATACAGTGTGTACCTGCCCGGTGACAATCCGCTGATGCCGGTAAGCAGAGGTACCACGCTTCGAATCGCGGTCATCAGCCGGCCAATAATGATGGCCATTTCCCCATGCCTCACCAGCATTGCTTCTGTCTTCTCGATCGTGGCCTTGCGCCTGGTGGCAAATCGAGTTTGATGAAACCCGGGACCAATCCACCTGCCTACGTAATATCCGCTGTGGTCAGCAATGGTGGCGCCCAAAAATGCCAGCGGCAACATTTGCGGTAACGTCGCGATGCCTTGCGTGTAAAGCGCGGTACAAACGCTGAGCAGGATGGCACCGGAGATGAAAATGCCGATGCCGATGCACGCTTCCAGAAATGCGATGGTCGGGACAATGAACAGCGCGTACTCTTGGTACTTGTCTATCCATTCCAGGAATATATCGCCGATGATCTGTGCCTCGCGGTGGAACGGGTCAAATGTTAGCACTGGTGGATGAATAGCTCTAGAACTGCCTGTATGGCGATGAGCCGGCGTCGGCAGTTCAGAACTGTCCCGGAGAGCTGGCAAACCAATAACTTATATACAGCGTCGCAGCTGCATGAAAAGTGTCCTAGAATTACAGCTCTATGCATTCTGCAGGGGCAGCAACTGTACTTATTGGCGGACGGTTGATATGAAAACACTCTACGCGATGGCCATGGGCCTGATGCTGGCCGGTTGCCAGTCGATGGCGACAAATGACCGCAGCTCGATTTGGTTCAGAATGCCGTCCGGCTCGGAACTGGTGCTGAACCGGGCACTGACCATTCCGCCGCAACGGGCGCATATCATGCTGCAACACGGAAAGGCTGGCATGGCGGCCAGCAGATTCGAGGTCGCCTGCCGTTTCGAGGTCAGGGACCTGGGCCCACGGATCATCGAGCCGGATACCTTCCTGATCACCGGCTACGGTGGCCAGGAGGAGTGGGAGAACCAACCGCATACCAAACGCTTCTACAAAACCTTCCGTCTGGCCTCGAAGAACCAGCCCGGGATCATGCCGATGGTCTGCGAATACTATGACTGGCCCCTGTACGGGCGACCGGTCACTATCGCCCAGATCGAGGAGGCACTGGGCGATTATTTCAGCTTCAAGTTTGCCGAGTAACGCCCCGTCCTTTTTGCGTCATCCATCAGACGGCAGCGGCCAATAGACCGGAAGTCAGCGGGTCAGCAGCGAAGGGATTTTGTGATGGAGGTGTCTTCCATACCGGAGGGAGTCCGGATGAACTGTGTCATACCCGTTTGATCTTCTTCTGAACCCAGTATCGCCCTGCCTGCCTGTCCTACTTTAGGACAATATCAAACGCTTATCACCCGGCGTACAGTTAGAAAAAAGAATCCAGTCGGCTACCTGCGCCAGGTATGCACGACGTGGTGTCATTGGTGGAAGATAAATGAAAAAATCACAACAACACAGCATCATCGCCGCCTGCCTGTTACCCGCCCTGCTTGCCCTGTCGCCGGCCGTGTCCGCGGAAGACACTGCAGCCCGCTACGTCAAGCAAAGAAAAGCCGTTGATCCAGACCCCGTGTTCTGGTCTATCCCGCCGATTAACAAACGCTGGAATGCCCCGCCGCAACGGGATGCATGGACTATCCCGTCCTTCAGCAGGCAGTGGGGCATTCCAACGCCTTCACCGCACTGGACCATTCCCCGCACCGCCAGCGATTTACTGAATCCCGACGAATAATTTCCGGCAACACGCACAAAACCGCAACTAAAGGGGATGGAGGAACTATGTTAATCCCTCCGTCCCTTTACCTGACCATTTTATGCATGCCCTGATTTCTGCAGAAACCGTCACATCCATTTCTTGATCTTGAACAGCCAGATCTGAACGGCATTAACCGGCCCGATGCCTTTTTCGATAGCCTGATGGAGATCTACAGCGACCTGCAGGCGCCGCCTTCGGGTGGTAATGATGCGTTTGCCGTCGCTCCACAAACGCACTGCAACCATGTCCTCGGGATCTGCCTTGGGATTCGGATTGATTCCCCGCAATGTCAGTAACAATCCGTTTGTGGTGAGCATGCTGCGCGGCCGGGTCTCCTCGGCCAGCAGGGCCTCGGCCGTCACCTCGTCCAGCCCGCTCTCCTTTAGCACCCACTGTTGTACAACCGGATTGCTGTACTCCAGATGCAGCCACATCACCCCTTGTTCCGGCGCCCATTGTTTAACCTTATCCCAGTCCAGCCTTTCACCGCCGCCCTGGCCGTCCAGCCGGTAGGCATAGAGTAATCCGTGCTCATCAGTCATGATGTGTATTCCCGTCTCTGTATTTCGAAATTACCTGCGTTATCCAGACTTTGGGGGGGCTCATCTGACACCCCTTCAACGCGGACCAGGTAACGGTAGAGCATGTCATGCCACTCACTATCACCGGTATCCGCCAGCCAGGTGAAATCAGCAACATCATCATAATGAGCCTGCCAGTCTGTATCACCAGGTGTCGCCGGTAATATGCCAACCAGCGCCGCACTGACGGGCACAGTTATAAAGCAGAATAGAGCGGCGTACAATATGCCCGGCAGTCGTGACTCCTTCATGCGACTCTCCGTAAATGCTTGTATACCTGCCTGACTGATTGTTGTGTGGCTGATTATCTCAAAACCAGCAGCTGGAAGGGCAGGCGGCGACTGATACAGGTCTACTAAATGGCCCCTGTTAGCTGACAGCCAGTGTTGGCAATGTCCTGCAGACACCCCGTTCAGACTAATCAGCACTATACCTCCACCCGGGGCGACCGTGGCCATAGGCCTGGGACAGTCTGCGATCCGACCCAGACGAGAGCCGGGAATAGTCGGTGGAGGATGCGGCTTGAATACCCTGAATCGAAGACAAATCAGACGTTCCGTGTTTATATGGTATTGCACTTATCGTGACGTACTGTACTTCCGGGAACGGCCAGCTGGAGATATTCGCCGCCGAGGCTGTGGGTAAATACGTATTTGATACTCTGAGTCCGGTTTATTCCCGGTAAATTGACTGAGTTTTAGTACAATAAGACCGGCCCCACAGCCCTGTCATTTTTAAAATTTTGTATATGAGTGTCGTAATCCCAGATGACCCAATACACTCCTAACATTCTCGCCCGGAACATCCATGAACGGTGAAAGCACCATTGCCCAATCACCCCGCTCCGACGAGGAACCGACTATGGTTGGTGCAATTGATATGGGAAGCAGGAACTTCAAATACGTCTTTGGGCAGAAGTTAAACGGCATTATAACCACCGAGCTGATCGGGAAAAAACGACTGGAGATTGGAAAAGAAGTTACGGAGAATCATGGACTGATCGGCCCAAACAAATTCATAGAGATAAAGTCGGCACTTTCCCAATTTATGCGATATTGCAGTGATAGGGGGGCGTCAAAGGTGCTGGCAATTGCTACCAGCGCCATTAGAAACGCCAGAAATCACCAGCAAGTTATCGATCTGGCCCGAGAAATAGGGCTAACCATTGAACTTGCCGACGGTGTAAGAGAAGGTGAGGTGGGCTATCTTGCCGCCACCGGTGGTGCACCCAATAAGCTCGTTAGCGACTCCGGGAGCAAAAGCATTCAGGTCGCCTGGGAGTTCGACGGTAAAATACTCTCTCGCTCAATTCCGACTGGTTACGAACTCATCTATGAGAGCTTTGTGGAACATGCTTCCACGCTGGACGAAACAAAAGAAAACTTCGGTAGATTTCTCGATGGCAACTTCAAGGAACTACCGGGAAACACGGATCAATACATCGCCCTGGCCGCGAACACCATCGCCTCTTTTGTTACAGGAGAGAAAAGGACGGGACACCAGGGTAGAACACTCACTAGAACCGCCCTGAATGGCAGGATGTCCGAACTCAGGGAACTTTCACCAACTCAGTACAAAAATCTGAAATTGTCTCTGCCAAAGGTAGAGAAAATACTGCCCGGATTGGTTCTCCTTGATTATCTGTTGGAACGTTCCGGACACAATGAAGCTCTTATCACCGAGACTGAGTTGCCTGTCGGTTTGATTGTAGAGTATTTTTCGAGGCGGTCGTGAAGTGGGTCCCAACACGGGAACACCCCCCCACGAGCTGGCACTATATTCTCGAATGTCGGTTTTGGGTTGCCAGTTCCCGTCATTCATCGATAAACAACGAACGGTTAGTTAAATCCACTAAACGGTCATTCGCCCCGCAGATATGTACTTTCCCTATGATCCACATGCGCATCAGCACATCAGCTTCGAACCATGCTCCTGCAAGCGCCCAAGATAGTCGATCAGCAGTTCGGAAGGGCTGGCGGCTGCCACCACCGCTGCATAAGGCAGCACCGCGCCGGTCCAGCCTTCAGTGTGCCAGTAAGCACCTTCCGGCAGCGCCAGATTCGTCCAGTTGTCCGCTGCCGGGTAGGCTGTCGCATAGAAGTACGCATCCGGAATCGAGCCATCACCCGTAACGAATCCAAAGTTCATCTGTTCATCAGCACTCTCCTCGTCAGCCGGATCGACACCGGGTACCAGGCGACCTGAAAACCAGTTCATGGATATGTCCATATGATGCGGGAATATCTGCACGGGACTGGTTTCCTCGCGCAGCCCGCACTTGAATGTCTTGAAGACGCTATCAACCCAGTTGATGACTTGCCGAAAGCGGCCGACCGCGGCAATATCATAAGGCAGGATTTCTTCACCGTTAAAGGCCGCAAGGAGACCCGTCTCCAGCTCGATGCCGGCTGCCACAAACGCTGCACTGATCCGACGGCACATCCCGGCTGCACTTTGCCCGTTCAGGGGCAAAGCGGCGCTCCAACCGTCACTGCTGTCGATAACCAACTGATGCGCTATCAGGTCCAGCGTGAGTTCCAGGTTTTGCTCTGCAACAGGAAACGGTGTCGTGGTCAATCCACGGGCGGATACGCTGAGCGAGATATGCCACCAATGCTTCGACCTGGGCATGTACCTGCCGCGTATCTTGCCGATGATCCTTGCAAACTGGTGGAGTGTATCCCGCGTAGGATTCCAGTCACTCAGACTCAGGCTGGATATTTGTTGAGGCATGGTCTTGATCCTTTGATCAATCCAGAGACTCACCACCGTAGGCGATACCCGTCAGGTGGGCCATCTCCCGGTCCCAGGTGGTCAGGTCATCGATGCAGAATTTATTTAAATGGTCATGGCCGCAGGCGCGCGCCATCACCTGCATCAGCTCGGTCGAGGCGCGGAAGAAGTTGTTGAGTTGTCCGGCGCCTTTGTCAATCTTCAGTCGCTGGCGCAGATGCGGCTTCTGGGTGGCGATACCCACCGGGCAGTTGTTGGTATGGCACGCGCGCATACCCAGGCAACCGATCGCCTGGATCGCCGCGTTGGACACTGCAATGGCGTCGGCGCCCAATGCCAGGGCCTTGATAAAATCGGCAGGTAATCTCAGTCCACCGGTAATCACCAGCGACACATCGCTGCGTCCCTTGGAGTCCAGATAACGGCGGGCACGTGCCAGTGCCGGGATGGTAGGGACCGAGATGTTATCGCGGAAGATAAGCGGTGCGGCGCCTGTGCCGCCACCACGACCATCAAGAATGATGTAGTCCACGCCGATTTGCAGTGCCGCCTCGATATCCCGTTCGATGTGCTGGGCGGAAAGCTTCACACCAACGGGAATACCCCCGGTCGCTTCGCGTACTTCGGCTGCAAAACGCCGATAGTCGTCGACCGTTTCCCAGTCGGGAAAACGCGGCGGTGAAATGGCGGCTTCGCCTTCCCTGAGCCCGCGCACCTCCGCGATCTTGCCTTTTACCTTGTTACCGGGCAGGTGGCCACCGGTTCCGGTCTTGGCACCCTGGCCACATTTAAAATGGAAGGCCTGACACTTTTTAATCTTGTCCATGGAGTAGCCGAAACGGGCCGAGGCCAGTTCGTACAGATAGCGCGAATTGGCCCCCTGCTCTTCCGGCAACATCCCGCCCTCGCCGGAGCAGATGCCGGTACCGGCCATTTCAGCGCCCATGGCAAGTGACACCTTGGCCTCCTCGGACAACGCCCCGAAACTCATGTCCGAGACGAACAACGGGCGATCCAGCATCAGCGGTTTTCTGGCGTCAGGACCGATGACGACCCCGGTGCCGACAGGCGCCTCGTCCAGCAAGGGAACTCTGTGTAGCTGGGCCGTCAACAGCTGTATCTGTTCCCACCCGGGGAGTTGATCCCTGGGCACGCCCATGGCGTTAACCCGCCCATGGTGACCGACTTCTGACAGGCCGTGCTCGGCCAGATGCTGAATGTACAGGGTATGCGGTTCTTCCGGTGCGCCGTGGATGTCCTTGTAGAGACCCTGGTAGGCGTCGCGGTTATATGGCTGTGGATTATCCACCGCCCAGGCTTGAATCTCTTCTGCATCGACCCAGACCTTGTCATCCTCGAGCCAGGCACTGAAACGGTGCAGTTTTTCCGACGGGTTATACGAACTGATACCGGATTTGTAACAGTAGTCCCAGTTGTGCAAGCCGCAAACCAGATTACCGCCTTCGATATGCCCGTCCGCCATCAGGGCACCGCGGTGCGCACAGCGGCCATAGAGCACCGAGACCTGATTTTCCTGCTTCCAGCGGACGACGACCAAATCGACACCGGCAACGAGGGCATAGGTAGGTTCGAGTGGGACTAATTCCGTATACGTCGCTACGGCGGTTTTTTGCATTGAGGCTCTCCTTCGTTATCTTATTCTTGATCGCTCGGGAAATGGCAGTACACTTCTGGGCTGCCCGCAGCAACAGTGTTCGCCGTCCCTGCTTTTGTCACTTCAGACTACGCTTGGTGGGCTGACAGGTACTGCGTAGCTTCTGACCGACTCTCCGCCTACCCAACCGGAAGGCACAAGCCATGCCTGGTCCGTGTATCCCGTATCTGACCTTGGCGCCCAGAGGGCCAATAAGTGGAACATAACTCCTGCGAAACTGCCTGTCACACTTTTATTGCTTTTGTCGGGCCGTTGACCAAATGGTTCGTATCTTTGGTAGTACAGGTAATTATTCCCGACTGAATCTGCTACTGTTAATCACCAGGTCGGCGGTTCGGGGTCCCGGCGGGTCCACCACCTCCGAAATCTATGGCTCAACCGGCCCTTCACCGCCGCCCGACTGTTAATACCCGCGCTTCAGATCCACCACGCTCAGCATGCGCTCGCCATTAACGTAACGGCGCAGGTTCTCGCGCACCACGAGCCAGTAGCGGCCCATCTGTTCATCGGAACTGGCGCTGATATGCGGGGTGATGAAGACATTCTTTGCCGTCCACAGCGGGTGATTCGGCGGCAGCGGCTCGGGATCGGTGACGTCCAGTGCCGCACCGCCAATCCATTCCGAATTCAGTGCATCGATGAGGTCTGCTGTAACCACACTCCTGCCGCGACCGACGTTGATGAAATAGGCGCCTGGCTTCATGCCACGGAAGAACCTGCGATCGAACAGGCCGGTGGTCTTGGGTGTCAGCGGCGTGGCATTCACCACAACGTCCGCTTGCCCGGCGAGCTTGTACAGCTCATCGGACAGCCCGACATAGGCAACAAAATCCGGGCCTGCGCGCGAGGAGTTGCGCGTCGCAAGCACGCGCATGCCGAGGCCGTGTGCGCGGCGGGCAACCTCAGTGCCGATACCACCCAAGCCTGCCACCAGCAGGGTGCGGCCCTGCACCTCCTGCATCGACGTGCGCTCGACCGCTGCTCGGTCCCATTGCTGCTCCCGCTGCCGATCGCGGAACACGTACAGCTTGCGCGTGAGCGTGTACATCATGCCGATCACGTGCTCTGCGATGCCGGGCCCATAAATGCGCTGCATATTGGTTACCAGAATTTCGCGCGTCGACGCCAGTGGTGAGCTCGCGCAGTGGTCGACCCCGGCGGAATAGTTCAGGATATAACGCAACTCCTTGCCGTTCCTGAGATTCTCATGGGTGCAATACCCAAGCAGCACGTCAGCACCCTCGAGCTGCGCCGCCGGCACCTCGCGCGAAGTCGCCACCACGATATCGGCCTCCCCCGCCACCTGTTTCAACCACTCCACCGCGTTGGGCTTCGATGCCTTCTGCCGATCAAGCATCGTCACCACGATGCGCCTGGGCTTGTGCCACACACGGGATGTGCTGATCGGTGCCTTGGCCTCACGAAGCCCCATGTCCTTTATCAACTGCGCCGTCGCCGCATCTGGACCTGCGGCAGAAGCGGTACCACCGAGACACAAGGCAAGAATCAAACTACACAGGATTCGAAAAATAGGAACCTCCTGTTGATTTGCATGCTCATTTGAACCAGATTTACATTCTTACGTGAACCTACTCATGTCAAGAGTTACTTCATATAATCATGCAAATAGAATTAAATGAACGGGTAAATTGTCGATACAAAAGTACTTCAATATTCGGCGCAAATCAACAGATCATAGTCCCTTGGTGTCACCCATGGCGGTGTGATGGACGGGGAATTCCGAGGGCGACCGACAAGCAGAATCTTGATTTCCAGCTGAAATGAAAATGCCCTCTCCATTGATACACGTTCAGGCTGGTTGAACGCGTACTTCCGGGGCGGAATCGGACGTTCATCAGATGCCCATTATCGTCCTTATGGCCGTGTGCTGTACTTCTCAGTTCGGCCAGAAAGCGACATTCACCAAGAATTTGTGAAGGTCTCAGATGCCGCAATTGTGGCCGTTGCCATATTTCCGGGGGTACTCGGTTTACAGGCCAACAGGTGACCGGCGAGTTCGGCGCCAGCACACCGTGATAGCGGTGAATTCAAGCTGATTCAGGCAGTGAAACAGTCTCCACCGTGGTTGGCAACCCCAGCTCTCCCAACAGTTCAAGAAACGGGTCCGGATCGAGTTCCTCAACATTGACCATGGTTTTTATATCCCAGGTTCCCCGGGCAATCAGGATAGCCG
>Ga0265303_10000480_pt1 | contig 22641 bp, 23 predicted proteins | sample Helome_2_FD_192494 | JGI IMG/M metagenome (GOLD analysis project Ga0265303, IMG submission 192494) | Marine sediment microbial communities from subtidal zone of North Sea - Hel_20160317 (Illumina Assembly) | ecosystem: Environmental > Aquatic > Marine > Subtidal zone > Sediment ... | reverse complement strand
ATGAAAAAGAGTGACCTGTAGAACCGCTTGGTGTTGCAATGATCACGCCATCCATTTTTTGTTTTACTGTGTCATCTTGAAATTTAATTTTAATTTCTGCAGTTTTAGTCAAGTTTGTTCTAGTGATGTAAATTTCATTTAATGCTGGTGGAAATTCTTTTCCTCCACAAGATGCAACGACTCTGGTTCTTTTATCTAAAAAGAAATTATCTTTTAAAATTTGGTCAATTGCTTGATCAATTTCTTCAATTGTAATTTCTGCTAAAATTCCCCTATTTCCTCCTACATTGATAGTTAGAATTGGAGTTTCATTTTCCAAGTTTCTAAATACGCGAAGTGTTGTCCCATCCCCGCCTAAAGTAATCACCAAATCTAGTTTTTCTTTCTTCAATTCCTCCAAAGTGTCCATTTGTTTTGCACCTTCCACTTCAATTGGAGAAATGGTGAACACTGTTGATTTTTTGGCTAATAGCTTTTTTGTGACATCTTTTGCAGCTTGCTCTGAATCCTTAGACCCTACCTTACTGACAACTGCTACTTTTTGTAATTTCAAGCAGTTCTTCTGAATCGTATTTACTTAAAAATGATATTTTTACTAACCTTTGGAAAAACAAATAAGTATGAAAACAAATCCGTACAAATTATGAGTTACGCACACCCTGAAGTTTTAGTTGATACAGAATGGGTATCCCAAAACCCTCCTAATGAAAAAAGAAAATTAGTCGAAGTTGATTATGATCCTGTAAATGGATATCAAAAAGGTCACATTAATGGTGCCAGTTTAATTTGGTGGAAACGAGACATTAATGATCCTGTAACACGAGATATCATTGGTAAAAAAGAATTTGAAGCATTAATGGCTAAAAATGGAATCACTGCAGATACTGAAGTAATTCTTTATGGTGACTTTAACAATTGGTTTGCAGCATTTGTTTTCTGGGTTTTCAAAATTTACGGTCATGAAAATCTAAAGATTATGAATGGTGGAAGAAAAAAATGGGAATTAGAAAACAAAGAGTACACTACTGATGAACCTCAAATAGCATCGGCAACTTATGTAGGGCAACCTCCAGATGAGGGATTACGTGCATATCTATTTGATGTTAGTAGAGCTTTAGGAAAAGAAGATACTGTAATGGTAGATGTAAGATCTCCTGCAGAGTTTACTGGTCAAATTACTGCACCTCCAGAATATCCAATGGAGCATGCACAAAGAGGTGGCCATATTCCTGATGCAAACAATATTCCTTGGGCAACTGCAGTTAATGATGCAGATGGTACTTTCAAAGCTGTTGAAGAATTAAGACAAAATTATGAGCCAAAAGGAGTCACTCCTGACAAAGACGTAATTTGTTATTGTAGAATTGGAGAACGTTCTTCACATAGTTGGTTTGTATTGAAATATCTACTTGGATATCCAAAAGTTAGAAACTATGATGGTTCCTGGACTGAATGGGGAAACATGATAGGAAATCCAGTGGAAAAATAAATTGCTTTTAGACCTTCCTGTTCTTGAGAAAGGTACTTTCTATTTTATCAAAGACGGTGAGTCTGATATTGTCATGGAGGACAAAACAAAGCGTGGTCTTGAAATTAAAGAAACATCTATTGATGAAAAAATTAATGTCAAAGCCGATAAAGGGATGATCCATGATATGGATGGAATTGGACATTGGGTTCCAATTCGTTGGTATTTTGCAAAGGATTCCTATGATCTATCCCAGGTACTAGTTCACGCCGAAGCAATGGAGAAAAAGTACACTGAACTCCGAGAACTCACATGTCCTGATGATGATAACTGATAACCTTTTTATCTAAAATAAAATTACTAGACTCAGATGTCTTTACTCCTAAAAGATCGAGTATGGTCAATGGAGGCCTCAACTGCAAAACGCGGTGTTTATCCTTTACATGGATTCAAACTTGGATTATACAGATTACCCATTAAACTCGAAGAACTAGTTGAACTAAAATCTGTTCATGATGGTCTCAAAAAAGCATTTGAAATGGACATGTATGCTGATAGGATTTATGCAACATATCGTTGGAAAGAACAAAACATGGATGATCCTGATGCTAAAGGATACCAAGAAGTTGATTTGTCAGTTACCGTAGAAATTGTTACTGGCGAAGTTGTAGATATTATTTATCAAATTTTTCCAATTGAAAAATTCGGTGACCCTAACTGGGTTAAAGATTATAGAAAAAAGGCTGACCATTTTGCTAAAATGGTAATTGATACTATTTTACGAAATACTATTTTAGCTGACAAAATGATTTCACATTTTGCAAAAACTGAAAAAATTTCTGAAATTGCAGCTATTCAAAAACTCGAAGAACTAACTCCTCTTGCAAAAATTGTTCTTGGTGCAAAACCAAAACCAGTAGAAGCAACAGAAGAAGGTGAAGAAGAAGATGACAGTGAAATTGAAATTCCAGATGGGGCAAAACCTGGACCAATTGATGTTGATTATAAATCAAAAATGAAACCATCAAAAGCCTATGATGCTCCTGAACACACTATCAAAACTTGGGGCAGAAAAGGTGCTGGAAATGGTATCATGGGAGTTTGGGGTGAATTTGTTTCAGTAGATTATGATATTTGTGTGGCAGACGGTGGATGCATTGAAGCATGTCCTGTTGGCGTATACGAATGGTTTGACTCTCCTGGCAATCCTGCATCAGAACAAAAACCGTTAATGTCAAAAGAACCTGATTGTATTTTCTGTCTTGCATGTGAAGGTGTATGTCCTCCACAAGCAATCAAGATTTACGAGCAAAAATAAATTTAATTTCTTGCAATTTAAATAGCGATTAGCAATCCTTTGAATTTAGGGATATGGCAATCAATCCTTTCACTTCATTTGTATTTGATCTGTTTATTTTATCTGCAATCATAATTACGGCATACACCGTTAATTTCTACTATCTTGCATTTCTTTCAAGAACAAGGAAGGAATCTTACCCTACAGTTGATTGGGGGACTCCAACCATTACAATACAATTACCAATTTACAATGAAAAATATGTAGCACAACGACTCGTTGATGCAGTTTGTCATATGGATTACCCAAAAGATAAAATGAAAATAATGGTATGTGATGATTCAGATGATGATACAGTTGAATTACTTAGAGGTGTGGTTGATGATTACAAAAAAGAAGGATATCAAATTGAACATGTGAGGCGTGGAACCAGAAAGGGCTACAAAGCTGGTGCATTAAAACATGCAATGAAAACAACTGATACAGAACTTGTTGCAATATTTGATGCTGATTTTATTCCTCCTACTTGGTTTCTTAAACGAGCAATACCTCATTTTGCAACATCAAACATTGGCCTAGTTCAATGCAGATGGGGGCATGTCAATGAAGACTATTCCACAATTACTCAGGTGCAAGCCCTCAGTATTGATTTTCATTTCCTTGTGGAGCAGAAAGCTAAAAGCAATTCTCATCTTTTCATGAATTTTAACGGAACTGCAGGTATTTGGAGACGTGACTGTATTGAAGATGCTGGAGGTTGGCATACTGCCACACTTGTAGAAGACCTTGATCTAAGTTATAGAGCACAAATGAAAGGCTGGAAATGTTTGTTCTTACCTGATATAGTAGTTGATGCTGAATTGCCTGCACAAATGAATGGGGCTAAAAGACAACAATTTCGTTGGGCAAAAGGATCAATACAATGTGCAATAAAATTACTTTCTGATGTTGCTCTAAAACGTCATGTTGCAATTGAAGCTAAAATTCAGGCATTCATTCAGCTTACTCGTCATATTGTTTACCCTCTAGTGTTGATACAATTTTTATCATTACCTGTATTGTTAGCAGCACAAGTCAATCTCTATGTTGTAAGTGTTCTACCTGCATTGACCATTGCAACATATCTTGCAATGGGGCCAGGTGCATATGTTTTAGTTATTCAGGGAATGTATAACAAGTCATGGAAATCTAAAGCAAAATTACTTCCAGCATTACTCATCTATAATGCTGGCATGTCTGTTAATAATACAGTAGCAGTATTTGATGCAATACTTGGTAAGAAAAATGAATTTCATAGAACTCCAAAATATGGACTTGTAACAAAAAAAGATGATTGGAAAGACAAGGCGTATAATTTACCATTTACACAAACAACTCTGCTAGAAATATTTTTTGGAGTTTACGGAGTAATGGGAATTTTCATTGCAGTTTTTTCAAACAACCCTGTGTTTGTACCCATCATTGCTCTTCAAACTATTGGCTTTTTTTTCATCGCATACCTGAGTTTGTCTCATACTAGATTTAAAAGAAATAAATCAAGTGATAATCGACCAAAGACTAAGAAGGAAAAGATGGCAAATACTGTTTACAAACTTTCCATGATTGGAATACTTGGAATAATTATTTTTGGAGGATATATGGCGATTTCTGGATATAATTCTGATATTTACCCTCTTGATAGAATACGAGGAAATCTTGATGGAATTGGCACTTCATCAGATCCTAAAATTATTCGTGATCATCTAGTGGCAATTCAAGGAGATTTGGATATAGTAATGGTAAATTTACCTGAAACATTAGATTCTGAAGGCAAAGTAATTTCAAAAAACCCTGTTTGGATATTTGGAACCGAATCTACTAATTTTCTTAGAATTCAAAATAACATAGATACAATGTTCACCGGAGTTGATGAAATATCTAATATTTCTAAAGATAATTCTGCATATCATACTGGTATGTTGGATATCAAGGAAAGAGCATTGTTGTTAAATATCAACATTATGGATGCGACTCCGTACATGTATGTCAGTCCTGCAAATATGATGTTTAGTGCAATTTGGATTGCAGCAATTATAGGAATTTTTGCAGCATTAAAAAGAAAGAAAGAACAACTCAATAAATCAGATGAAGAATAATTAAGAAATATTTAGATCTTTTCTAATTTCATCAACCGCTCTAATTCCATAAATGTCTCGAACTTGTTGAATCCTTATTGATTCTTTTAACATGTCTCTTCCAATCGCATTTGTTAAAATTGAATAAACATCACTAAATCTTACTTCCCACTTGTCTGCACAATCTAATATTTTACTAACAGCCCATTGTCGAACTTCCTGAGGTAATGGAATTTTCTCTCCAGCTTCAATTGAAATTCTATCAAATATGTTTACAATATCTGCTGTTTGAGATGCCATTTTTTCTATATCTTTTGACACTCCATATTTTGATTCAGCATTCATTCTAATGTTTGACTGGTATTCAGAAAGCTTCAACAAAGCCATCATCTCTTTAGATGAATCACTAGATGCCTTGCTTGTGACTTCTTTGACTGACTGTAATTCTTGAAATAGTCTTTCAGATTTTTTATGAAACTCTATTGTAGATTCATCTTGTCTTTTTAGAGTATCAGATACTGATGATATTTTTTCTTCAATACTATTTGTTTTATCAAATACATTTTGTTTGAAATTTGAAACTTCCTCCTGAACTGACTTTAATCCTTCACCGACAAATGCTGTAGAATCTGCTCTTTGTGCCAGTGCTCCAATCTCAGTCTCAATTTTATCGATTTTACCTCCTAATTCTTTGATTGATTCTAGGCTCAAATTATCTACAGAACTTGCTTTTGATGCTATGGAGTCAAATTGCTGCTTTAGCCCATCAATTACTCCTCCTAATGAATCAATTTTTGATGCTTTAGATGATATTGCATCAATTGTAATTTTGATGGCATCTAGTTCTGCATTTAGATTTGTACTGGATGATACACTTTCTGAAATTCTTCCTAATTCTTGTTTGAGGCTTTCAATAATTTGCGAACCTGTATCTAATTTTGCAGTTTTTCCTGAAATCTCATTAATTGTATTTTTTAGATTGTCCATCTCAGAACCAATTTCTAAGAACGAATCTGTCTTTCCAGAAACTTTTCGTAAATCATCTCTAACTTCATCAATTCTTTGTGCAATTTTGATAATCATTTGAGAATTGTTTTTAATTGAATTCATACTCTCTTCAACTTGCTGTAATGTTTCTTGAGATTTTGATGATTTCTGTAATTCTGAAATTTTACTGATTTCTTTTTCTAATTTAGAAGTCTGGTCATTAATTTTATTAACTAAATTAGATTGTGATCTGACTTGATTTAATCCTGCGTATAATTTTTGAGTATCATCTTCTATGATGTTAATTTGTTTTGATTGTTTTTGAATATGTTCTAGTGTGGATGTTAGTGTGTCAATCATTCCTTTCATAGATACTAACACTTTTTGATTTTCACCAAATATTTTTGACATTACTTTAATTTCTTTTTGTAATGCTTTGTTTGAATCGGAAACTGATGCTACTTTTTTTAATAAGACTGATGGATTAGGCTCTTTCTTTGCCTTGACTGTGGTCTTCTTTTTTGTAATTTTGGTAGCCATGTACAATCATTTAAAATTTAAAGATAAAAAAGTTGGGTGTAAAATAAAAAATGTAAAGAGTTACTTGTTTACAACTTCTGGTTCATGAAGTAATTCATGAAATGTCTTTTCAGCCAATCCATTTACTGTTTCAATAAACCCTCTTGGACAATATTCGCATTGAATCATATAGTACGGTATGGTACCGTACTATTAATATCAAGGTGATTACAATGTAACCAATTATGCAGTCAGATACCCCAGGTCATATCTCTTCATTTAATTCAGATGACCTAATCATCACTCTGCATATCGATTATGTTGTTTGGGCATAAAGAGGTTAAAGATTTTCAAATTATTGAGCCTGAGATTATGTGCAGAAAATTTGAAATTTATGATTCACAATCGTTTTTAAACAAATTTGTTAACGGATAACATGCAAAACATTTCACTTCAGCTAGATTCTAGTGGAATTCAAAGTACACTAAACAATACTGTAACTAGTCTAATTGAACAAATTACTCCTGAATTACCTCATACAAGTTTTGTAACTGATTTAGCATTCATTATGATTATTGGCGCTGTTGTAACTCTAGCTTTTTTCAAAATTAAACAACCGTTGATCATTGGCTATCTTTTTGCAGGAATGCTAATTGGACCGCTCTCTCCGTTTTGGTCTTGGGTGTTGCCTGAAGGAGGTCCCTCTGCTGATGTTCTAGGTGGTGTTGGAATTTTATCTGATATTTCGGCGTTGAATCTTTTTGCTGAAATTGGAGTTATCTTACTTCTTTTTGTAATTGGTATAGAGTTTCCATATGCAAAAATCAAAAGTATTGGACGTGTTGCTGTTGGTGTTGGAACTATAGGATTGTTTTCAACCTTGGGTGTATTGTTCTATACTGCTACTGCCCTTGGATTAGAATTCATGGATGCTCTGTTTATTTCTGCAGCCTTGTCTATATCCAGTACTGCAATTATTGTAAAATTATTGGAAGACATGGGAAAAATCAAAAAAGAATCATCTATCATGGTTCTTGGTATTTTGATTGTAGAGGATGTAATAGCCGTTATCTTGATTTCTTCATTGCAATCAATTGCATTGGTTGGAACTGTATCAATAGAATCAATCATTGTAGTTGTATTAGTTGCCACTGGATTAATTGTAGGTACATTTACTATTGGAACTCGTGTAATCCCACCTCTAATTGATAGGGTAGCAGCTGCTGAACATCGCGAAATTTTACTTCTTAGTGTCCTAGGTCTTTGCTTTGGTTATGCATTATTTGCAAATATTGTGGGACTATCTGTAGCAATTGGAGCATTTTTGGCAGGAGTTTTGGTAGCCGAATCAAAATCTGCTGAGGTAGCCAAGCTACTCTCAAGCCCCATCAAAGACATGTTTGTTGCTATATTCTTCATTTCAGTTGGTGCTTTGATGGATGTTTCACAACTTGAAAATTATATTTTTGTAGCAATTGCTTTGATAGCAGTTGCAACTGGAATGAAATTTGGAGGCAATATGCTTGGAAACTTTATTTTCAGACAGAAACGTGGTAAGGCACTTCGTTCTGCATTTACTTTGGCAGCCCCTAGAGGAGAATTTTCTATTGTCATTGTAAAAGTTGGAGTGGATATAGGTGCAGTTAGTGCTTTCTTGTTCCCTCTAGTTGGTATAATTTCTATTATCACTGCTTTCATCTCTCCTTTCTTGATGAAGGCAGGTGACAAAGTAATTCCAGCATTGGAAGATAAAGACAATGTCTGATGAACTTAAACAATTCTTAGATCGAGTACATCATGGAATTACTACTTTTGATTTTGAAGGAAATGAGACTCCTTGTATTGAATTAGATGCCAAAAAATATGATGAAATGTTGTCAAAAGTTGCAGGGCAATCTTTGTCCATTAATACTGATTTGAATATTTTACAAGATGGATTGGGTAATGCATTTGTTGAAATAAAATTGACTTTTTCAAAAGGTAATATCACTGAAACATTTCTTGTAGATGCAAAAACTCATCTTGCTTTTTTTCAATCTCTTGCAAAAACATCCATGCTTGCCCTTACTTCCCCAAAATCTAATTATGGAAAAGATAATGTGTTTATGATTCAATTACCACGTCCTGAAAAAGCTCAAGATGCACTTGAGATAATTGAAAATGCATTGATTCCAAGGAATAAATGAAAAGTGGTGCAGTTACCGGGATTTGAACCCGGGTCACGTACTTGGCAAGCACGAGTACTAACCAGACTGTACTATAACTGCAACAAACCTCAAGGCTGAATTTGGATATTAAACTGTTTTTAACTATTTCAGTTAAGATGAATTGTGGATGAAACTCTTCTGAAGAAAATTGAGCAAAAAATTCAAGACTCTATATCAAATAAAGATGAAATTAAACAATTAATCAAATTACTATCTTCAATTGATGATTCAAAATCTTTTGCTTTGGGAATTGTTGTTGGGAGAATCTATAATACATTTTATTATCAGTCAAAAAGAATTCTAAATCGAGAACCAACAAAACAAGAATTTCAAGACTTTTTAGAATTTGTTAAAAATAAGAAATCTGATTTAGATAATCTATGGTGATGATTTGTTCCATTCAACTACTTTGATGAGTGGAGTTCCTGGTAGTTTTACACATGAACCATGAAGTGCTTTTTTTGCAGCGGTCAAATGAGCATCCCCGTTTACATATAGTTCCATGATGCATTGTCCTTGTTTTACTCTGGCACCTAGACTGACTGCTTTTCCCCATGATCTTCTCATTCCTTCTGAAACTCTATCTGCACCTGCAGTTGCGATTTGTTTGTTCTCTCTGAGGAGATTGTGTGGGTAAATTCTTAATCTTGAATAATATCCTGATTCACCAGTTGTTTTTTCTAGTGTTTTGTTTGCTGCTAATCTTGTAGACTCAATAGCCATGTGTCTGATTTGAATTTTTTCGTTTAACAATAATTGAACACAGTACTGATATGTTCCTCTTTTACCACCTTGAAATTTTGCAATTTTGATTTGTGGTTTACCTTTGATGTATTCTTTTCTTGTAAAGACTTGACCTTTTCCATCTCGATAATTTGCACCATGCATGATAATCTCAAGCCAAAATGCCCATATTTTAACGGTTAGCAGGACACCCTTCGTATTTTCCAATGCTTATATGGAAATCCATTGATTTTCACTTTATTATGGATGATGAGACCCCGTTAGTTAATGGAGAATTAGTTTCAGATCAAACATGTATCTCACAAAAGAATATGATTCATGAATTAGAACTAAAGGGGTTTGGCGATATTGAACAAGAAAAATTATTCCTAAAATCATTTGAAACTCTTTACTTGCTGTATACAAAAAGACTGATTTTAAAAAAGAACAAAAAACAAATTGATTTTGATATTTTTATGAGTATTTGCCAAAAAACTGATTCTGAAACTCTTACAAAATTTTTGATTTATCGTGATCTTCGGAATAGGGGATATGTTGTTAAAGATGGATTTGGGTTTGGTTCTGATTTTAGAGTTTATGAGAGGGGTCAATATGGTGAAAAGGGAGCAAAATTCCTAATCTTTGGACTTAATGAGGGTCAACAAGAAAAGATGGGTAATCTACAAAAAAAGATTGAAGAAATTACCCAAATGGGGAAAGAACCTATTATTGCAGTAATTGAGCGCCGTGGTGAAGTAATTTATTATAAAATCAACAAAATGGATTTTCTTGAAAACAAATCAAGACTTGAAGAACCATTTAATCTCTAATCTCTCATAATCCAATCTGAAGAATATTTTAAAAGATTATTTTCTTCAGCATACATGAAATCATAAACTTCCACATGCTTTGTTTTATTTTGCCACAAGTCTTCAAAATCTTTTACTTTTCTTTCAACTCTGGATTTATCATTCCATGATGTAAATACATCCACTGATTCAAAATCTCTAGTTTGTGCAGAAAACGATTCTTTAGACGTTCCTGTAAATGCAACTGCTTGATCCTCCTCATCTCTGAAAATCCCTATTCTTTCTGAAAATGTATCTGCTATTCCTTCTGAATTAGGAATTGCAATTTTTAATTCAACTTGTCCGTTATTTACAATCTCTTGAAGTTTTTGGATTTTAATATCTTTGATTGATTTTCCTTCAAATGATTTTGTATATTTTTCAGAAAAGAGTTTTGTAAATAAATTAAGATCAACAGTTCTAAATCTATGCCCCGTAATCATCCTTAGTTTTGCTTTTCCTTCAGCAAATCTATCAAATGCTACTGAGAATGTTGATAATGTCTGAATCGACAAAAAATCCACACATCTATCATATTCAATACAATTACTTAGACAGGGAAAGAAAAACTCTGAAACAATATCGTCTTTGTCTGAACGATATTCTTCTTTTAAATCGATTTCTCTTAGACCCAATAAACTTCAGTCAAAATTTTGTTATTTAAAGAAATAATTTTGAAACTAAAATGCTCCCATCGGGTTTTGTCAGATCAGTTCAACACTCCTCACTTTTGTTATAATGCTGATCGCAACATAATTCTCACTTTTGATTATTGCCTATTTGGATTAAAAGTAAAAATCAGCATTTTTTGCCAATGACTAAAATAACTTCAAAAATTCTTACAATAACTCTAGCACTCATGTTGTTAGGAACAACAACTACGGGAATGTCCTATGCACAAGATGATTTTACAATTGAAAAATCGGCATCTCCTGTTGACATCAATGTGTCTGGTAGTGGAATTAACGAAATCACAACAGTTACAATTTCTGTTTCTGGATATGGAGGAGAATCAATCACTGAAATTGATGGTGATATTGTTCTAGTTCTAGACGAATCTGGCAGTGTTGATTCATCTGAATTTAGTGATATGATTGATTTTGCAGAACAACTAGTCGATTCAATTGACTTTGATAATACAAGCACTCAAGTTTCAATTGTTCTGTTTTCAGGAATATCTAATCCTCTGAACGCCGGAAATGATTTTGGAAAAAAATCTAGAACTTTGGTGACTCTTACAAATGATAAAACTACTCTAACTACGGCACTTGCAACTGTAACTAGCGAAACAGGATATACCTGTATTGGTTGTGGATTAGAAAGAGCTGCTGATGAATTTGAAAACAATGGACTACCTGGAAATATCCCAATTACTATTGTACTTACTGATGGACAAAATAATAGACCAAATGATTCTGTAATGCCTGGGGATGAAGCCCAAGAACTACTTGATGCACAACTATTGAGATTATCTAATTTGAACTCAATTAATGTCTCAATTGGTGTTGGTAGTAATACCGATCAACAAGAACTTGATTCTATTGCAGGTGATCCTAACAGGGTATTTTCCATAGATGACTTTGCTGATCTATCTGTGCTTCTTGATCAAATTCTCGAGGATGTTGTAGTAAATGATGCTCCATCACTAGTAAATCTGATTGAAACAACAAATGACTATATCATAAATCATGCAAACATTACACCAACTCCAGACTTTGAAACAACTTTGGCCGGTGGTGAAAAACAACTTGCATGGAATGATATCGCAACAAATGTTGGTAACCATGATAGTTTACTTGAAGAAGGCGAAACCTTTACTGTATCCTTTGAAGTTCAATCCAATCTAATTGCTGATGTTCTTGAAGTCAATGATTTGACAAATTCAGAAATTGAATTTGTTGATGCTGATGCAAACCTCTTATCTGTACCTTTGGTTCAAACCACAATAAATGTAAATGGACCGCCAACGGCACAAGATGATTCTTCAGAGACAACAGAAGAGAATCCAATAGATGTTGATGTCTTAGTAAACGACAGTGATCCTCAGGGTGATTCAATCTCAATTTCAAGCGTAGGTGTTGCACTTAATGGAGTAACATCTGATAATAGCGATGGAACCATAAACTATTCTCCAAATAGTGGTTTTGTTGGAACTGATACTTTTGAGTATTCAATTGTTGATGAACATGGACTATCAGACAGTGCAACTGTAACTGTTTTGGTAAAACCTTTGGCTCCAGTAGAACAAAAGCTAAAAGCACTTGAAAAATTAGGTGAGCTTATTGCAACCCATGGAATTGACAAAAAGACATCAAAAGATCTTGAAAAATCAGTTAAAGATCTAGAAAAGAGTCTTGATGATAAATTCTGGGAAGATAAATCTGCCTCAATACTAGATTCTAAGAAAGGACATCATGCTATACATGAAGAAGAAAAATCTGTCAAAGACTTGATGAAGATTCTCAAGGATGCAAATGAAGATCAAGCATTCTTGGATATGGTTCAAGTCGTAATTGATAGAATTGTAAAGGCAGACCGTGACCTTGCAGAATCTGCAATTGTTAATGCAGAACTATTTGAAGAACCTGGTAAAGTTGAAAAAGAACTAGACAAGGCTAGAGAAGAATTTGAAAAGGGTAATGAAAAACAAGCAGATGATGAATTCGATAAAGCAATTCATCATTACGAAAAAGCTTGGAAACATGCCCAAAAAGCAATGAAGAAAGCAATTGAGGAGTAACTCTCCCATTTTCTCTTTTTATTTTCTACAATTATCTAATCCATAAAACACACTTTCAAATCTCTAATTTTCAATAGAATTAAGTGTGCTCCCATCGGGATTTGAACCCGAGTCTTTGGCTTGAGAAGCCAAAATGCTTAACCGGACTACACTATAGGAGCTTGATAAAAAACAAATTAAATCTCAATTTAAAGGAAATGTTTTGACTTTGCATGAATTTGTAAAACTTTGTGAGTTGATTCCTTTATAGAAAAATCAAAGTTAGGTGACTATATGGAAATTCAAAAATTCATTGAAGAAAATGAATTATTGGGATTTCCAATAGGACTGGGTGGATGTAGAGTCTCTAATCTGTCTTTTGATTCATGTGATTATGATCTTTTCATCTTTGATGGAAAACCAGAATCTGGAAAAATAGTCCAATACGGAGATGAATTTGTAACTATTCATCATGCATCCTTATCTGAAACAAATTCTGAAAAACTTCTTCAGTATCATGAATTACAAATTCTTCAAGACGAATCTTGGGATCTTCGAATGATGCTTTCTAAGATTGAAGAAAAATACACATCGTTATTTTCCGATTTTGCAAAAAATTGTTTAATTGAATCTCAATTTTGCTGTCAAAAAACTACTGAAGCGGTAGAATCCTCTGATGTATTTGCACCTTGCTGGCAAAAATGTGCTACTTTCTATTTGGCCAATGCTATTTCATCGATTAACCATTTACGTGCTAGTCCTTCTCATATGCTTGATTCACTTCGAAAATTAAAGAAAAGCTCAATCAATGAACATATCTCTATTGTAACCCAAACGGTTGGTATTGAGAGAGCTACTCCGACATTACTTGAAAGAATGCTAAAATCAACAATAGGTTTTTCTGATTTAATAGAAAAAAATAATCATTCTCAAATTATTCAAGCAAAACATGATTTCTTTGTGAAAAATTCTATGCTTTCTGATTGCTATTTTTATTTGGGATATGTGAATAAAGAAAACTTTGTAAAAATCAAAGGTACTCTAAATCGAGAGCAGGATTTGATACATATCCTAAAGATTGCATTTGATGTTGAGGCTGATTCTAATCTCCTCAAACAACAATCAACACTTGTCCAAAAATCCTGCAATGATATACTTGAGATTCTCTCAAGTGCGTAGTGTTCTATCTGGATGTACTAACCTTTTAAAATAAGTAAAATTACTGATTTACTATGGTAGATCAAGCATGTGGATGCGAAGCTGACAGCGGCGATCCAGATTACTCCTGCGATTGTGCAATGCAAGGTCATTGTATATGCAGTGCTGATTGCAAATGTAGTACAGACGTTTGTAAAGAAGCAGTTAAACAAATGTAATTGGAAAAGTTCCAATACTAATTTTTTATTTTTTAATTAATCGTCTTCATCCTCAAAGCCCCATGATTTTACTAATTCTTTTTGGAACTTGTCAGCTTGTTTTTCATCTAGTGCAAATCCGCAGTTCTTATGAGTAGGAACTACAGTCATACCATCTAGTTTGAATTCAACTTCAAACAAGTGGACTTTGGAACATTCGCACATTTCTGGAATTTCTGTACTTATTCCTCTATATTTGCTTATTTGAATAAGATTTTACTGCCTATTTTTATCATTTTTTACATTTTTGAAAAACGTTTAACTATCCGTTTTGACTATTTTTTTCAGATTTGAAAGCAACATTATTACTAATTTCAGCTATTACTGCGCTACTTTTTGGATCATTGGTATCTCCTTCAGCTTCAGCACAATTCCAATCTGGAGGAGTGGATCATGATGGTACTTGGTATGCTGGTGAAGGTCTCAAACAAGGAGATTTCTTTTCTTATTCATTGTGCTATGTGGATTACAAAGAATGCACTACATTTGAAATGGATATGTGGATTAAAGGTGACATACAAGATGGCAGTGAAACTAAATGGTTGGCTGAAGTCGCTGTTTTTGATGGAAATAAAATAATCGTAGGTGAAATAGAACTTGGAAAAGTTGCACCAGAACCAACAGGTGGCAGTAAAGAATTAGGACTCTATCGTGGAGCATTCAAATCTTCTGTAGTATGGTTATCTGCATTTGCAACATCTAATGAAGATGCTTACGGAAAAGGACCAAAAGCATTTAGTGATATTTCTTGGGGTAAGATTGGAAATATTGGAGGTGAACAAGTTCTTCCAATGAAAATTGAAACTTTGACTGTTCCTGCAGGAACTTGGGAAACAGTTCAAGTTGGATGGAAAACTGGTGGTGTTACAAGCAGTGTTTGGATTGTAGATGATTTCCCTTTTCCAATAAAAGCTAAAACCTACACTCATGTTTCAGAAGGAATTCCTCCAGTAGAATACGAATTTATTTTATTAGACTATAAAGAAAATGTTCAAGAATCACCTATTGCTCAATACCACTCTACTTCAGTTGATTATGAAGCTGCTGGATGTGAAACTGATTTTGACAAATCAACTGGCATAAAAAAACCTACAAACAACTTTGATTATCAACTTAATATTTTCTATGGCCCTGAAGATTTAGTTCAAGGATGTGAATCACAATGGCTCATAAAATTTATCAGTAAATATGATGACACTGAATTTTTGAATCAAGTTCAATATGATTTTCTTGTTGTAGATGATAACTTGACTCCATTAAGATCTATTGCTCAAGAAGAGGGTAGGGATTTCCTTTATTCTCCATCTGGACTGGCAATACTTGATTTTATTGTTAAAGAAGATCCTGGTACAGCAAATTATGTTGTATGGATTTATGGTTTAGCTCCTGAAGGATTTGTACCTGATGTTACATCAGATTATTTAGAAATCTCTATACCTATTCTTGCCAGTGATGGTTCAACTCCTGTAGTAATTCCAGATCCTGTACCTCAAGAAATTCCTTCTTGGATAAAGAATAATGCTGGATGGTGGGCTGAAGGTGCAATAGATGATGATTCATTTGTTCAGGGAATTCAATTTTTAATTAAAGAAGGCATTATGAAAATCCCTCCAACCTCTCAGGGTTCTTCTGGCGGAAGTAATGAAATTCCTTCTTGGATAAAGAATAATGCTGGATGGTGGGCTGAAGGTGCAATAGATGATGATTCATTCGTTGGTGGAATTCAATTCCTCATTGAAGAAGGAATCATGAGTGTATCTTCATAGATTTACCTACATTCAAATTGTGACTAGTCATTAAAAATTTTGAATAATTATGGTTGGTCTTTTCAAACATCCTAAACGTCATATCAAGAAATTACTCAAAGATGGTGAATATGATGAGGCTATAGCATATGGGAAAAACTTAGAATCACAATATTCTGATGATCACGATTTTATGTTTATTTTGGGTAGTGCTTTTTTTATTGTAGATGATGCAAAAAGGGCATTGCCATATTTTGAAAAAGCATTTCAATTAGATAATGAGGATGTAGAGACTTTGTCTCTTAAAACCAATGTACATTTAGCATTAGAACAAAAAGACAAAGCTATTGCATGTTGTAAATATATAGTAAAACTTCAACCAAAAAATACAGAAGCTCAAGAATTATTAGAAAAACTTGAAAGTAATTAATTTAGAAACTTATTCTTTCTTTTTCATCTCATAAGCATTTTCCATTAACCAATTACAAAATGCTGTAACTTTATCATCAAAGTCAGTCCAAACATGAACTGAGTGGGGCAAAATATCTATTTTCCAATTATCTGTAAATACTCTTACTCCTTCTTTATTTTCATACATGTATGCATCTTCAGTTTTAACATCTCCTAGCATTTCAATTGCTTTTTGTTTGATAATTTCTCTATCTATTGGAAATCTTTTCTTGTCATAATCTATGATTAAACTCAAATCTCTTTTACCGTATTTTTCAAATTCGTCAATTCTACCTTGCTTTGGAAAATTTACAATTAATTTTATGTTGTATTTTTTACCTACTTCTTTTCCTATTTCTACAATTCGTGTATATGCCATCGCTGGATTTTTCTTTAGCAAAAATCTAATTTGTGCTAGATCTTTTTTTAACTCTGTTTGCAAATCTGTGACCACTTCTGAAAAAATCATACTTGTTATCTGGAAAATTCCTATTATAACCATTAATTTCCCTCAAGATTAGTTTTTTTAGAACTTCGATTAGTTCAGAATATGGCAATGCCTATGGATTTTGATGGGATGAGAACAGACGATGCTTCACTGAGAACGGATAATGTAGATGACTACAAACGAACCTGCATGGATTTTATCGAAGATATCTCACATGATTATGAGGCATGGGTTGATTATTACAAATTGCCTGAAGATGAAGATAAACGAAGACGTGCAGGAATTTGTGCCACAATTACGCGAACCAATAACTGGATAGCAAAAGTAGCACAGTCCATCAAAGGAGTTGATGTTGTAATGAATGATGGAATCCAAAAAATGGCAGAAGCAACTGCAGGAAAACCTCTTGAAATAGGAGTTTTTGTAAATCACAAATCTGGTTATGCCGAAACAACTCCTGGAATTATAGATGTTAATGTAAGGGGTGTTGGAAGGGAAGGAAGAAAAATGAAACTTGGATTTCATTTTAAAGATGATAGGTTTAGAGTTGAATCAACATGTGATGCATATTTGGATGATGCAAATTTACCTGATCAAGAATTTGATAATTTAGATATTCATCTTAAACTTCATGCAGAAAATGCAAAACCTCGTGATGTTATTTCATTTACTGTAACGTTAAGTGAAATTCAAAATGATGTAGAATTTGATAGACGTGGCGTTTCAACTATTGTTCATTTGGTATAATTTTCTAAGGACTCATATCTGGTTCAGAAACTGGTTCTACTTGTATTGATGTTTCTTCTGCTTCAAAGTATTCAATAAACTTGCCCGTTTTTTCAAGTTTTATTGAATTGATTTCATCTAACTCATCAAAGGAATTCATCTTTAGATATCCTTGTGATGAAGTATACAATACATCTTCAATGTAAAATGTCCTTGCATTGTTCATTCCATAGTATCGTGAATCACTATCAGAGTGAGTGATTGTTCCTTTGGTGCTAATTCCATCTGATTTATTCAAATCAAATACATAAAATCCACTCCAGCGATTATGTTCTGGTGCAAACATCTTGGAGCTTGTAGTTACATCCAAACTCTCGATATCTGCACTTATTGGTATGGATAGAATTTCTCTTGATTTATCGAAAAAGAATGCTTTGTGATTGTGTAATGCTTCAGATTGAGTGGAACTATCACCAATGATTATATCATCTAAAACCTTTGGATTGTTCACATCTGCCACATTGAATAGTGCTATTTTGATTCCTAATTGTTGTACTCTACCATTTTCAATTTCTTTGGTATCTCTACCCACTCCAATTACATGCTCCTCATCATATGGATGCAAATAGTTTGAAAATCCTGGAATTTTTAATTCTCCTAGAATTTTAGGAGTATCTGAGGATAAATCAATTACAAAGAATGGATCGATTTGTTGGAATGTAACCATGTATAGTCTGTCACCCATGAATCTGGTAGAAAAGATACTCTCATCAGGTGCAATCTCTTCTAGTTCTCCAACTATTTCCAATTGTTCATTTAACACATAAACTGCGTTTGAGCGAATTGTCCCTTCGTATTGAGTGTAAATTTCATTAGTTGTTGCAACTCTGAATCTATCTCCATTCTCATCCATTGAGAATTGATTTAGTAGTCTTCCGGGGACTGTTCCCTTTGCAACATATTCAATTTTATCTTCATCAATTGATATTTTGTGAATTATTGTTTTTCTTGTTTCTTCTTGGATTTTTCTATCATATTCGTTTAGTGCATCTCTGATTTTATCAAATAATTCTTCTTTGTCCTTTTTGTTCATTTCATTGTATGATTTTTGCATTAGTTCTGAGATTGCATTCCATTGTGTAGATGCACTATCTACTTCTGAATTTTCAATTAATTTAATCTCATCTTGAATACTTTTTGGTAATAACGGTACTACTACATCAAAGAATCTATCTCTTGATGAATTTTCATAAAATCCAAATGGCATGTTTTGCTGATAAGTCAAGTAAAAATTATTTTCTGAAACATAAAATGATCCTGTATATCCCATAAGGAATGTTTCTGAATTTATTGTATCATCAAAAATATTGATTGCAGTTAATGTGTTAAAGTTTGAGAACTGCTCTACATTGTCAAAGTAAAATGCTTCTGGAGTCATGATTCTAACTGAATCTTCCATGATTACTGGTAATCTTGGGTATTGATGATCTACATTGCTGTTTGTTACAAAGTATGCATAGTCCCCAATCATTCTTGCATCTCTGAAATTGCCGTCAATTGAATAATCTTTGAGAATAGTTGGATTCTCTTTATCTGATACGTCTACAATTAATGCATGAGTGACAGAACTGTAAGAACGTCTTGGAACAAAGTCAAACTGTGGAATTATTTCATCATCACTTTGTCCATTGTAAAATATGACTAGTCTGTCCTCATTGAGGAACATATTTTGAATATACTGGGACTCTATGTCTAATGCAATTTTAAGAATTAATTTTGCATCTTCTGCAGGGTATGCGTCAATTATTGAAAGTGTATTTTGTGATACAATGTATACATATTTTGAATCATTTTTGAGATAGTCTGGCTCATCTACATTTGCAACTTGAACATTGGTAGTTGAATAATCTGCTCCTCCTGATTCTACTTTGGATGCTCCATCTGTTGGCATTGGTGCTGCACTCTGGGCGACTCCTCCTGATTCTGAAACAGCCATATCAAATCCATCTTCTGCAAAACTTCTGAGCATTCTAGGGTCAAAACTTCCATTAGATGATGAAGATGCTTCTAAAATATTTTGTAATTCTTGCTGTGATGATATTTTCTTTATTTCGTTTGAACCTTCAAAATACTCTGATACTACTTTGTTGACATAGATAATTTCTGGATCTGGAGTTTGTACGATTTGTGGTTGTTCATCTGTATCCATGACATACATAATTCCTGCTGTGACTAATACCGAAATGGCTATTGCAATTGGGATTGTTATTTTTGAACTCATTTTTATCATCTTTTTTGAATCATTAGTTTTAGTGATTACTATTCCTTGATAGTTTGTGATAAAAGGATTAGTGAAATTCCAATTTTACCAAACAACTTACATAAGTTGGATTTCTACTATCCTATTCAATGTCCGATGATGATGCTGATGAACTTACTGAAAAAATTAAGATTCTTGCAACTGATGATGAGAAGATAAAATCATTTGGCGAATTATTTACAAACGATTCTAGCCGTGAAATCTTACAATTACTGTTTAATGAGGAATTATCTGCAACACAAATTGCTCAAAAAACTGACATTTCTCTCCAGTTAGTAAAGTATCATTTAATCAAACTTCAGGATTTGGGAATTGTAAAAATCATCAAGATTGAGAAAAATTCAAAATCTCAAGACATGAAAATTTACACTGCAACAAAATTTAGTATTGTAATTGTCCCTCCAAAACTCTCCAAGAAAACTAAAGAAAGTAAATTACTTGTTCGCTCCTTTAGACATATTTACAAAGTTGCAGGATTGGGAATTGCAACTGGTCTTTCAGGATTACTTTCATTATCTCAATTTAAAAATAAAACAATCCCTGTGGGTGATTCTGCAGGTGGAGAATTTTCTTCTATTGAAGAGTCTGCAAAGAGCATACAGTCTGCACCAATTGATGAATCTGTACGTTCACTTCCTGCATCTGCACCTATGATAGCAGAATCTGAATCTCAAGATGCTGTTCAATACAGTTTGGAGGTTGCAGAAACTATAGTTGATTCTGAAATTTCTGTAAACTCTGATTTGTTTTTACCTTTTCTAATAATTACTATGATTTTAGGTGGACTCACACTATACTATTTGTTGAAATCCAAAAAATCTAATTCAATGTAATTTCGATTGCAACTCTTTTTTCTTTAGATCTTTCTTCTCCAGGGTATTTTAGAAAAGAAATTTTTTCATTTAGTGTTTCATCTGTAACTAATTTTGCATTTCCAATGAACAGATTATCATTGTATTGTATTTTGACAAGTGGATTTACCAATGCGTTTTGAAACCAATCCCCATCCGGTCTATGCCTTGAAAAGTAAATTTTTCCATTATGATTAACTGCCCGAAGCATAACTTTGTGTTCTCTTCCTGTTTTTCTTCCCTTTGTGATTAGGATTGGGCGAAATAATTCCTCCTTTATTTCCATGCGTGATTTCCTTCTGTCAAGTAATTTAACCCCATTGATAGAAAATTCTGATATTCGGTGTGATAAGCAAATCTGTTGATTTGTTGACATGTCAGTAAAACTAGAAGGAATGCCTACCAATTTGGCTACTGCAGATACATTTACTGGAAAAAAAGTCATTGATAGGGAGGGAATCGAATATGGTAAAGTCAAACATATTCACATCAACCAAGACACACTAGCTGTAAACGGTGTGACTATCCATCAAGGATTTAGAAAAGATTACTTTCTATCTGAGGATTATATTGACAAGTTTTCTGAGGAAACATTGCTTCTTAGCAGACCTCCTGTGAGAACTGGAATTCCTGTAACTGATATTGATAGACACAAAATTGGCAAAGTAAAACGATTGCATAAAAATTCAGAAACAAACGAATTGGAAACAATTGAAGTTACTGATGGTCTAATGCATTCTAAAATTCTATCCAAATCTGAAATTTGGGGTGTAGGCGAAAAAGTCATTTTAAGAATGACTAAAGAAGAATTCAAGAATCTTGAATAATTTCTTTTAATTTTCTTTTTTCAAAATAACATCTTTTGTTTAATCTGATTTTTTAGAACAGACGTCACAAACAGGAATTCCTTCTTGAACTGTAACATCAACATTTGATGAGTGGCATTTTTGGCATAATCCTTTCATGTCTTAAACTCATTATTTGGTCTTTAAATTTTTTATGAGGATCGGCCTAACCAATACTTAGCAATTTATAATTGATAACTGCGATCAATGTGATGTATTCCATAGAGACCAAATCTCTTACCAAATCATTTGGTGATACAATTGCAGTAAACGATATTTCTTTTTCAGTTGAAAAGGGGGAAATCTTTGGATTCCTTGGGCCAAATGGTGCTGGGAAAAGTACCACTATGATGATTCTAACTACGTTACTCAAACCAACATCTGGAGAAGCATTAATTTCAGGATTTGATGTAACTGCAAATCCAAAAAAAGTTAGAGAAAATATTGGTTATGTCCAACAAGAATCAACAGTAGATGAATATCTCACAGGACGAGAAAATCTTCTATTACAAGCAAAATTAAATCACATCCCAAGAAACGAAATCAACAAACGAATTGATGATGTTTTAGAATTAATCGAACTTGTTGACAAACAAGATCAGGCCGTGGTTACCTATTCTGGTGGGATGAGAAAAAGATTGGATATTGCAGGTGGATTATTGCATAGACCAAAAGTATTGTTTCTAGATGAGCCCACAGTTGGATTGGATATTCAAACCCGTAGAAAAATTTGGGAATATATCAAGAAAATCCACACTGAATTTGACATGACCATTTTCGTTTCTACCCATTACATGGAGGAGGCAGACCAATTATGTGACAGAATAGGTATCATTGATGGCGGAAAAATTCAAGTAATTGATTCCCCTCAAAAGATGAAAAACGCAATGGGTAATGAGGTAATTTCTATTGTTATTGATGAGGGTGAAAACAGAAACTCTTTCTTGACTGAGATTAAA
>Ga0265303_10000479_pt1 | contig 22668 bp, 20 predicted proteins | sample Helome_2_FD_192494 | JGI IMG/M metagenome (GOLD analysis project Ga0265303, IMG submission 192494) | Marine sediment microbial communities from subtidal zone of North Sea - Hel_20160317 (Illumina Assembly) | ecosystem: Environmental > Aquatic > Marine > Subtidal zone > Sediment ... | reverse complement strand
GATCACCGTATTTGCAGCCTGTGACACGCTGGGAATCGCCGTCAGGGCAATCGCCGTCAGGGCGAATGTGGCAATTATTCTGTGGAACATCTTCATCGTACTTTCTCCTCGGGTTTATTATTAAAGGTATTCAGTTGCGCCAAATTTAAGATCAGTGAGAACCTGGACAGGCAGAATATACTAGTGATTCACCAAATCACCAAAACTTCTATCTAACGCGCCCATCATTGGTTAAATGTGAGTTTCGCCAGGCAAAGAGCAAACCTGGAAAACCCGGGGTAAATCGAAGGGAGTAAAAGGGGGCCCCATCATTCGGTTATTCTAGTTTTCGATGCGGTAGAGCTCAATTACCTTGGGTCCGATTTCAGCGCTGTCATATAGGGGAATCGAACAGGCATTATTAGAACAGACGAAAGCAGCCGCACGCGGAAGCTCCGGGTAGACGATGTCCGCGTTCGCGAGCGGACCCTCACTCCGGTCCCACCAGTCCAGCCGCAGGTAACTTCCGGGAAAAGAGCGCGCGGCATCGAATAGTGCCCTGGCCGCGAGATCCTGCTTGGCGCCGACGATCGTTATATGTACCGGCGCCGAATTGAGTTCATAGTCAGCCAGCAGTATCGCGGGTTGGAACAGGAACTGCTCACTCAGTTCGGGTGCCGCCAGGAAACGCATCGCGTGGGTGGCTATACGGCGTGGTTCTTCCGTACCCAGATAATTTGCGGCACTATTGGCGCTACGAGCGAGTGCTGCAATTTCTTCGACTTGCCGAACGGGCTCGGAAAAAACGCCCTCGGTCGCGGGTTCGACCGCGGCACTGTTGTAGCCACCCTGGTCATTCCTGAAGTGATACTCGATAAATGTCAGCGTTTGCTCAAGCTCGTGTAACCAGCGACGATCTGCCGTGGATTGATACAGCGCGATAAACGCTTGCGCCATGGCCTGGTTGTCGCCGAGATAAGGACCACCATTGTCTGCCTCGCCATGACGAAAGCCGCCGTCCGTCAGGCGCCGGTGTTGCAGAATGTAATCGGTCGCCGCCAGCGCCCTGGTTAAGGCACTTTCATGGCCGGTCGCGTTATATACCGCGAGCAATGCCTGAATAAGCCAGCCGTTTTCGCGCGCATAGATATGGCGGTCGATTCGCGGGATGCCGAGCGCACGCCGGTCACCGTCATTCAAGGCAAAGTACTGATGGCCGTCAATCTCGAGACTCAGATCGGCATCCTGGCTGGTGTAATAGCCGCCCTCGGGATCCCGTAAAAAAGAATCCAGGTAAGCGAGGATCGATTCGATCGCCGCGAGATAAGCCGGATCCTGCCAGCGCGCATAAGCAAGCGCATAAAGGCGCAGGTTCTCGGCCTGGTAAAACATTATTTTTTCGAAATGTGGTGATAACCAGTCGAGCTGATCGGAGTACTGGTATACGCCACCCCATTCCGGGTCAATCAAATGCAGACCATTGTGCAGCGTAAGCCGCGCGATTAATTCGTGCTCTCGCTTGCCCAGACGCGCCTGTTCCAGCGCGTATTCGGTTGCGGGTGAATTGACGAACTTGTGAATTTTACCCCAGCCCCCAAAACGGGCATCGTAAAGGTCAAAGAAAGCTTGCTCCAGTTCTGCGCGCCGTTCAGGTTCGAGGGCTGCCTCGCTTGCCGGCGTTGCCCTGGGCTCGTTCCAGACCGAAGGGCCCGGACTTGGATCGGCGATGATCGCCTCCAGCATCGACAGCATGCCGATGAACGGGATATAGCCGCGCCGTTTTACAATTTCGTTTCCCTGGGGCGAAAACACGATCGTGGCGGGCCAGCCCCAGCGACCGTAGCGGCTCGCAATATCCGGATTTGCATCGGCGTCGACGCGCACCGGGATGAAGTGCTTGTTGATCAGCGCTGCAACTTCCGGATGGCTGTAGGTCCTGGCTTCCATGACATGACACCAATGACACCATACCGCCTCCAGATCCAGGATGACCATACGTTGTTGTTGTTGGGCGCGAATAAAAATATCCTTGTCCCAGTCCTGCCATTCGATCAGCCCTGGTTGGTTGTCGGCAGCGATCGAATACTGCGGCAGCAGCAATAATAAGGTCATCGACAAGTGTCGAAGTGTTATGCGGATCATGTTGTTCATGGTCGAGCGCGATTTAAAGGATTACAATTAGTGCCAAATTAGTTAACTAAGTTCGAATCTAAAAACCAGGTATGTTCCCCATCGATTCAGTCTCTTCGATAAAGCAGCAATCTTTTCCTTGCTCGACGCGAATGCTCTCGGCCAGTTGATCCCGGCTGCTCACGCGCATATCACTTCATCGTACCTGTCCTCCCTGGTGTCGGCTGACCTAATCTACTAAACGATACTGCCTGCTTCGACAAGGCCCAGGCAAATCATGCAATGCCAGCCCAAAAATGGTGGCTACGCCCTGATTTGAACAGGGAACCCCATCATTATGGGTATGGCAAGGCAATTATATTTGTTTATTAATCAGTAGTTTAGAAGGACGCTCCCTGCAGCCTTTGCACCAGTGAGCAGGACAATGCATGACCGATTCCGAGAAATTTTCTTCAACGCCAGAGTGGCTAAGCATATAGTTGAGAGGCGAAGGATAAAAAATTATAAGCTGCTTTTTATAAAATATCTCCTTGTGGCTTTCCGAGCATTCAACACCTGGCACCCGGAACATCGCATACCGTTCTGGAGGCAAGGTGCGGAGTGCACAATCCTCTCCTGCTTCCAAAAGCTGACGCCGGGATTGGAATGCCGTTATACCGGTTTGTTGAAAACATTTGAACTGATACTAAGCTTAGCGCATACGAGTTCGAGAATTAATTTGAAGTAAGCATTTAGTCAGGTTAATAGTTTGGTACTAAAACCCTGCAGAAATACCACCTGTACATTTTTGCTGGGTTGCCGCGACCGCACTGATGACGGAGTAATGCGTACTTATTCCTGCCGCCCTCGAATGAAAACTTGACATATTATGTCAAAGACTGCTAACTTATCCGACATATTATGTCAAACCAAGGGGTCCATATGAATTTATTACAAGATTTATCGAAACATCTGGCAGCGTGTGAATTCAAAGGTTATCGGTTTAGCTGTTTACCAATGCATGGTGAGCAGGAGGTCTTAAGGGTTGAAGTGATTGGGCGTGAGGAAGTCCCGATATTTATCACGGTGACCGAAACTCAAATATTATGTATTTCTTATCTCTTCACCAAACAGGAAATACACCAGGAGAAAGAAGCGGAGTTAAATCAATACCTGCTGGAACTTAACGTTCCCATGCCATTGAGTTCATTCGCTTTGGTAGAAGATTATTACACTATTTTCGGCGCGCTCGACCGAGAATCAAAAACTGAAAGCATTAAGCAGGAATTGATCACATTGGCAGGCAACTCGATCGATACGCTTCAGGCATTAGAAGACTATTTTAAGTAAGCAACCATTTAATCGAGATAATTTTAAGAGGAAATTTAATATGAACGTGATTACAAAATTACTAACATCGCTTCGTGGTGGTGCCAGGGAGTTGGGTGAAGCAGTTGTGGATACACAAGCGATGAGAATTTTTGAGCAGGAAATTGAAGATTCAAAAACAAGTTTGGCCGAAGCGAAAGAAGGCCTCACTGAAATCGTCGCAAAAAAGATGGCCACTGAGAGAAAACTGTCAGATATCAAATCAAAAATTGCTGAAAACGAGGCATATGCAATGAAGGCCTTAAACCAGGCTGATGAGGCTCTCGCGTTAGAAGTTGCCGAGAAAATTGCCAAATTGGAAACTACCGCTGATGAAGTTAGTGGCGAGTTCGACAGTTATGATCAGAATGTTACGATTTTAAAATCTCAGATTCAGGAAGCAGAAAAAATTATCGCAGAACATGAAAGAGAGTTGGCCATGGTTAAGGCTCGAGAGTCGGTCCAACAAGCGACTAAATCGGTAACCCAAACCGTCACAGCCAATGATTCTTCTATCGGTACAGCTCGAGAGTCGCTAGAAAGAATTAAGCAAAAGCAACAAGACGAGCAGGATAAGTTGAATGCTGGTATCCATTTACGAAAAGAGCTTCAAGGTGATGATCTGGATAAGAAGTTAAAGGACGCCGGGATTAAACGGGACAAGCATTCAGCTGCAGACGTATTGGCAAGATTAAAAGAACAGAAGTAAATGGGAATCACTGTCTAGAAGTTTCTAATGAAAAAATCTAAGCCCGAAATGTGGAAGGATGAAAAGAAGGCGATCAAGGCAACACAGGTAGCTTTCGATATTTCCACCGAAGCGCAGAAAAATCTTAAATTGATGGCCACTCAAAATGATTTATCGCCCTCGGATCAAATGCGTGAAATTTTAGGCTTACCCAGGAAAAAACCGGTAAGACCGAGGCTCACAATATCGTTGACGGTCGAAGACTATAAACTGTTAGCAGATCTATATGGCCTGGACCCTGAGGATAAACTGGCCATCAAAGAGAGGGCGGCAAAGGAAATTATCGCCTGCGTCGGGAAAGAGAATAAGCAGTAAGCTGATGCGACGAACCTTTAGCGACTATAAGCTGGTTGTGGTTTTTGTAGTCCTGATCTGGGGTGTCGAAATAGTAAACATAGCTTTACAGCATAACCTCAACGAATTCGCGTTACGCCCGCGGGAAGTTGGCAGTTTATACGGTGTTCTGTCTATGCATTTTCTACACAACAGCCTGGGGCATTTGCTATCCAATACGATACCTCTGCTAATGCTGAGTTTTTTCGTAAGCGCGCTCGATAAAATGCGGCAAGTGACATTTTGCATCATGCTGCTGTCAGGACTGTTAGTGTGGATATTCGCCAGGGGTGGCTTGCATGCTGGAGCATCCGGATTGGTCATGGGTTACTGGGGATACTTGATTAGTAATGCATTTTTTCATCGCAGCTTTAAAAATGTTTCGATCGCAATAATTACACTTTTAATCTATGGCGGTGCTGTTTTTACACTATTCGATTTCAGAGCGTCGATTAGTTTTGAAGGGCATATATTCGGATTCGTCGCCGGGGTTGTTAGTGCCTGGTTATTTCTGGATAAAAAGGCAGGTGTTAGTAAGAAATCAATTTGAGGAATTTAATAATGGATGAGTTTTTAGTCAATATTAGTAGTTTCCCGACGGCAATTTATACAACACTACTGGTTGTCGTGGTTGGATACTGGTTGCTGGCATTGACTGGGACCTTTGATCTGGACGCATTTGACGTTGGTGTCGACATCGATGTCGAGGTAGATGGAGATATTGGCGGATTAGGTCGAGTAGCAGGGCTACTAACAACCCTGGGGTTAACTGGGGTTCCCATAACAGTTGTAATTAGTCTCCTGTTTCTCAACGCATGGATTATCTGTTATTTCGCGAGTTTATTGATACCTGCACTGCCGCAAATTATCTCCCTGATACACCTATTGATCGATATCAGCATCGCCATTGTCAGTTTTATGATCTCGATTCTGGTCACAGCAACCATGATCAAGCCCTTGAGAGGCCTGTTTAGAAAGATTAATCAGGCGCCAAAATCGGTGTCACTGTTGGGTGCAACCTGTCGCATTAGAAGTAGCCGTGCCGATCACGATTTTGGCGAGGCAGAATGTCTGCATGAAGGCGCCAGTTTGATCGTAAAAGTACGCACCAATGGCGATCAGGAATTTACGACAGGAGACTCTGTGGTGTTAGTGGAACACAACGCCGAGAACGATTTTTTTAACATAGTCAGTGAAGAAGAGTTCAAACAACAACTGGATTAGCAAACAGGACTGCTACTCGAACACATTCTGGAATTAACTAAAACAACAGATTTGGAGAATTAACGATGGAAGTATTACTACCGATATTAACCTACGGCGGAATAGTATTAATCGCGATACTAGTGCTGGCAATGATCTTCAGTGCCTTTTATAAAAAAGTATCTCAAGGCTATGCATTAATCGTCAATGACATGACATCCAAACCCAAGGTGCATTTTACCGGCGGCCTTGTCTGGCCGGTGATTCATAAAATGGAGGTGATGAAGATTTCTTTAATCACCCTGGAAATTGATAGAAGGGCAAATGACGGGTTGATATGTCAGGACAATCTGCGGGCAGATATCACAGTCGCATTTTATCTCAGGGTTAACGAAACAAGAGACGATGTGCTTCGTGTGGCGAAATCAATCGGCGTAGACAGGGCGTCAGATAAAGCAGCGGTCAACGAGTTATTTGGCGCAAAGTTTTCCGAAGCGCTAAAGACGGTGGGTAAGAATATGATTTTCCTTGATCTATTCGAAAACAGGATTCAATTCAGGGAAAAGATTATTGAAGTCATTGGCGATGATCTAAACGGATATGTATTAGAGGATGTCGCCATTGATTATCTGGAGCAAACACCAAAATCTCAACTCGATCCCAATAATATCCTCGACTCTGAAGGTATTCGGAAAATCACCGAAATTACCGCAGAACAAAATGTCCAGACCAACCGGCTTGAAAAGGACGAGACCCTGGCCATTACCAAGAAGAACGTTGAAACTCGGGAAGCTATGCTGGCGTTGGAACGTCAACAAGTTGATGCCGAGTCCAGGCAAAAGCGCGAAATAGAAACAGTGCAGGCGCGTGAAGGTGCAGAGACTAAGAAAGTGCAGGAAGAGGAGCGTCTTAAAGCAGATCAGGCAACCATTGAAACCAATGAACAACTGGAAATACGTAGCCAGGTTAAATTACGCCAGGTGGAAATAGCTGAACAAAATCGTGAACGTGCTGTTGTGATCGAAAAAGAAAAGGTTATCCGAGCACAGGAAATGGAAGAGGTTAATCGACATCGAGAAGTTGAATTATCGATTATAGATAAGGAAAAAGCCCTGGAAGAAGAACGAAAAATTATCGCGCAAACCATAAGCGAAAGAATTGCGGTTGAAAAGAAGGTCGCTGAAGAAGAGGAACGCATTAAGGAAGTGCAGGAAGTTTCCGAAGCCGACCGAAAGAAACAGGTACTTGTGCTGGCTGCCGAAGCATCGGCACAGGAAGAACTGGTACACACCGTTATGCGAGCTGAAGCTGATGAAAAGAAGGCGACACATAAAGCACGTGAAATCAATGTAATGGCTCAGGCCGAGCTAGAAGCGGCGTCGAAAAAAGCTGAAGCCGAGAAAAAAATGGCAGAAGGCACACAAGCTACCGAAGCCGCTACCGGGCTGGCGCAGGCCCGTGTCATGGAAGCAAAAGCTGATGCACATGAAAAAGAAGGCATCGCCGAAGCGAAAGTCCAGGAAGTTAAAGCAATTTCGTCAGAAAAAGAAGGCCTGGCAGAAGCCAAAGTGCTTGAGGAAAAACTAACCGCAGAAGCGCGTGGTAATGAAGAAATGGGTAAGGCCGAAGCCATCGCCACTAAAGAAATCGGCATGAGCAAAGCCGAGGTATTACGCGAGAAAGGAAAGGCTGAAGCAGATGCGTTGGTTGAGAAATTCGCGGCCATGAACAACATGGATACGCAGTCCCGCGAGTTTGAAGAATTTCGTTTGAACCTGGAAGTTCATTTGCAGGAAGTTATGGCATCAATCGAAGCTAATAAGGATATCGCCAGCGACCAGGCGAATGTACTGGCCTCAGCACTTAAAAATGCAAATATCGATATTGTCGGTGGCCAGGGGGACTATTTTGACAAGCTTGCCAAAGGCATGGGTGCAGGCAATGCAGTGAACGGTTTTATCGAGAAGAGCCCGATCGTGCAGGCCCTGATGGAGAAACTACTAGGTGGGGCTGGTAATCAGCCAGATGCTATGTCCGAGTTAAAGAAAGATGATGCGATCAAAGTCGATTCGAGTAGCTCGTAATCGGGTGTAACTAGCCTTTATAGCTTGTTACCGATCTGTCTGGGCACTCGTGAGAGTGCCAGACACCATCTAACGACTGTAACTATTGGCAGGGAAATTTCGTGACAGATCAAATTGAAAATTCGACGATATCAGAACAGGCGGTCGCCGAGGGTGGTGCTTACGAGGTTATTCGTCAGCGTTTAGCCGAACAACATCATTCGCTTGAAAATCTTGTTAGCGATATTAATAACCAGCGCCAGAAAGAATTTGGTAGTACCGATATGTGCGTGCTAGGGCGTATGCGGCTCAGGACCGAAAATAACTGCCAGGCAAAAGATCTGGTCATCGTCGGTGGCTATGTTCTGTTTGGATATAACGTTTACATTGGCTTAAGAAAGAATACGCGTATTGAAGATGTGCTTTCGCTATATAGTCTTGTCGAAAACGAGGGCGAATATGATTTGAGGCCTGTCACCATCGAGGATTCGTTCCTGTCCGATAGTCGGTTTAAAACGGATTTTGAAGAACTCTACACCTATTATAAAGACACGGCATTATCTCAACTGGTATTCAAAAATAACAAGTTGCTTGCCTCCTTCCAGATCGGCGAAAAACTCAGTGATATTCGTGTGTTTCGCTGGGAAGTATCCGCTGATGGGCAACAGATCGATTATGTCGATAACCGCGGTGAACGCGATATTCAATTACCGGCCAGTCACGATTTCGAATGGACTGAGTGCCATCGTGACGATGTCGTCGATGGTCGAAACCCGCATATTAATATTCTCGATGTATTGTTTGTTGATGCCTCGCGCGGCGATATCACCGTTAAGGTAGAAGATAATACCAATGTCGGGCTCGGTATTTATTCCGAGCCTGTTGAAGATGAAAATCAATCTTTAGACGATGCCGAATTTTACTATGCTGATCTCAATCAGATCATCCTGGTAAAGATTCGCCCCTATCGTGAAGAAAATTATCGCTATCTGGTATTTAATAAAAATAATCAGGACGTACAAAGGATTGACGCTATAGGCGATGCCTGCCTGCAGCTGCCAGAAGACCACGGTATTATTTTTCCCGGTGGGTTTTATCTAACTTCAGGTGAGAGCAAAACCTTTGATGACAATCTCGATAATCTGGTTTTTAAACGCACCATGCGTTCTCCCAACGGCGAAGATGTTCTCTATATTTTCTACCACCCCGAAACCAATGTAATCGTGCTTTATGCCTACAACCTGATCGAAAAGTCACTGCAAAACCCGTTACTTGGCCATGGCTATGGTTTTTATGAAGACGGTCGAATGATTATTTTTTATGCAGACGACGAACCGAATCGGGTGCATACATTACAAATCTGGCAAACGCCTTATTGCACCGAAACTTACGCCAGCGCACAACCGACATCACAAAGCTTTTTCGGGAAAATTGGAAACTCAGAACTGGTTCGAGGTTTATCCGAGCTGTATAGCATTAGCAAGAACATGTCGTTAGAAGATGTCTCAGCCAATCACTACCACAAGCTTAGTCAATCCTGCGGCAAGATATTCGATAGTTACTACTGGTTAGATTCGCCCGAACTGGCCCCAATATCCAAATTATTACGTCAGATCGAAAACACCGCAGAGTTGGTGATTGACGAGTACGAAAAAGTGGAAAGTATCCGCTCGCAATCGAGCAAGGCTTTGGCTGAAGCTAAAGCCAGCCAGCTCGAAATAGTTCGTCATATCAAACCAGAGAGTTGGCATTCTCCACAGGAATATGTCGATGGATTATTTCAGATTCGACAACATCGTGGTCATCTCATGACTATCAAGTCTTATCGTTATATAGATGTAGAGAAAATCCAGCAACTAGATACAGACATCGAAAAGATCGAACTGGAATTAAATCACCAGACTGTCGAGTTTCTAGGCTCGGAAGGCGCTTTAAAAAGTTATTACGAGGTGCTCGATAGCGTCGCCAAAGACAGCGTCAAATGCAAAACCAATACCGAGCTGAAACCTCACCTGGAAACGCTTAACGGGTTGGCCAATGGACTGGATTTAATTTCCGAGATGATGGCTACATTAAAAATTGAAGATGCCACCTTACAAACCAGGATTGTCGATTCGGTATCTGAACTCTATGGCCTTCTCAATCAACAAAAGGCGGAACTCGACCATCAACGTAAAACCATGGGCAGCGAGGAAGCCGCAGCGCAGTTTTCCGCTCGCCTGAAATTATTAAATCAAAGCACTCACAATGCCCTGGGTCTGGCCACGACGCCAGACAAAAGCGATGAACAATTCTCCAGGTTACTAGTGCAAATAGAGGAATTGGAGGGTGAGTTCGGTGACTATGACGATTTCATCGCCGATGTGGTTAAAAAGCGCGAAGAAATTTTCGAAGTCTTTGAAGAACACAAGCAGGGCTTAATTGATGCTCAGCAACGTAAGGCACAATCACTGACCGATGCCGGTGAACGCATTTTACAAAGCGTGAAACGTCGAGTGAGACGATTCACCTCGCGGGATGAACTAAATACCTTTTTCACCGCCGATAGCCTGGTCAATAAAATTAGTGATATCGTCAACAAGTTAAACCAATTGAACAACAGTGTCGGCGCCGAAGACCTGGACTCGCAATTAAAAGCTATCAGGGAACAGGCTATACGATCACTTCGCGACAAAAGTGATCTGTTCGAAGCAGATGGTCAGGTAATAAAACTCGGCCCCAGGCACAAGTTCGCCGTAAATAGTCAGGAACTGGATTTAACCATTCTACCAAGGGACGGTGAACTATATATCCGCTTAACCGGCACCGAATATTTTGAACCACTGGACAGCAGCCTGCTCAACGAAATGCGCGACTACTGGACAATGCACATTCCGTCCGAAAGCGAACAGGTTTATCGAGCCGAATATCTGGCGTATAGCGTTTTAAAGGCTGCAGAAAATAATCAGCATGATCTGAGTTGGCAGGCACTAACCAGTGCCACTGTAGATAAATCAAAAATGCTCAAGCTAGTAGCCGACTTTGCTACTCCTCGTTATAAAGAGGGCTATGAGAAAGGTATCCACGACAAGGATGCCAGCATAATATTACAGAAATTAGTGCCTGTTTTTGAAACCGCTGGCGTTTTCAAATTCGCGCCAGATGCACGGGGACTGGCGGCTATCTATTGGGCCAATTGTCAACATGGGGAAGCCCAGAAACTATGGCATCAGCGGGCCAGAAATGCGGCCCAGATGGCAAGTTTATTTTCTGATTCAAATGCCAAGAAACTTCTGAGTGTTGAAATAGGCAAGGATATCGCAAGCTTTGTTCACCAACATCAACTACCCGATGATCAGCAACTTCTGATAAATGCCAGTGAGTATTTAACCGACGAGCTAGCGCAGGAAAGAGTCAGTTTTGCGACGACCAAATATGCGCGACACTTAAGTGATGAATTTATTACTCATTTAAAAACCCATGATATCTGGCGTGACTATCAAAAATCACTGGATGACATGAAGGGCCAGGTGGGTAAGCGTTGGGCTATCGCACAGGGCTGGTTGAATGCTTTTATTCAATCCGAAAAGAAAAGCCAATATAAAAGTTTTGTCGTGGAAGCGATCGGCATTCTAAATGCCGAACAGAGAATAGACCGCCTGGATAGAGAGAGTGACGTTCAATTCCGAGTCGAAGGATTACTCGGCACACATAGTAAAATCGATAATCGTAGCCTCACGATTCAACTCGATAAATTTCTTGATGATAATCGAGTACATCATGAACAGGTGATACCTGGGTATGAGAATTATCTGGAAAAGCGACATGAGGTCATTGTCGAGAAACGGCAGGAGCTGCGGCTGGAAGAATTCAAAGCAAAACCCCTGTCCTCGTTTGTCAGGAACCGACTCATCAACGAAGTCTATTTACCCTTAATTGGTGACAATCTTGCCAAGCAGATTGGAACAATAGGTGATAAAAAACGGACTGATTTAATGGGGCTGTTAATGATGATCTCCCCGCCGGGTTACGGCAAAACCACATTAATGGAATACGTCGCGGACCGACTTGGGCTTATTTTTATGAAGATTAACTGCCCGGTTATTGGTCATTCGGTTACCTCGGTCGATCCGGCGCAAGCGGATAATAGCGCATCCAGGCAAGAGTTGGAAAAGCTTAATCTTGCATTGGAGATGGGCAATAACGTCATGTTATACCTGGACGATATTCAACATACCAATAGCGAATTCCTGCAGAAATTTATTTCTCTGTGTGATGGAACCCGGCGTATCGAAGGTGTCTGGAAAAACCATACTAAAACATATGATATGCGTGGCAAAAAGTTTTGCGTAGTGATGGCGGGCAATCCTTACACAGAATCGGGTGAAGCTTTCCAGATACCCGACATGCTCGCCAACCGGGCCGATATATATAATCTGGGTGATGTCCTCAGCGGTAAGGAAGAGGTGTTCGAGCTCAGTTATATCGAAAATTCGTTAACTTCAAATCAAATACTGTCACCGCTTGCGACTCGTGAAATGAGCGATGTTTATAAGTTCATCGATATGGCAAATGGGGTGACCGTCGCAAGTACCGATCTGGCACATCAATATAGCTCTGCGGAAATAAAGGAAATTGTCGATGTATTACAAAAATTGAAAGAAGTTCAGGCAATCGTCTGGAAAGTGAATCAAGCCTATATTGCCGCTAGCGCTCAGGACAATAAATATAGAACCGAGCCAGTATTCAAGTTACAGGGCTCATATCGAAATATGAATAAGATGGCCGAAAAGATTTCATCGATAATGACAGATGAAGAACTCGTCCGTTTAGTAGACGATCATTACCAGGGAGAGTCACAATTACTAACCACGGGCACAGAAGCCAACTTGCTCAAACTAGCTGAACTCAGAGATTGTATGAACGAGAGTCAGACGCAACGCTGGACTCAAATAAAATCCGACTTTATGCGCAATAAAGCCATGGGTGGAGATGATGCCGATACTGGTGCCAAAATTGTCGTGCAACTAAATGACCTGGTTGGTGGCGTAAACTCCTGGCGCGACAGCATCGAGAAATCCCGGTTAGAAACAAGTGAAGTAAAGGCACGTGAATTAACTACCAGCAGGAAGCAAAGCAATAAAGCTCTTTCCGAGATAGCCAATGCTATTGATCACCTGGTCGATAATATCAATACCAGCGACGCGGCTAGCAGCTCGAAGGACTCCGACAGCTCGGCGTCAAATAGATTAGCCGATGTACTTGAAAATACCCTGCAACCCTTAGTTCGAATCATGAATGGAAAACTCGATCTGGATTTGGGTACGCATAAAAACATGTCAGAAATTAACAGGAAACTTGACCTGATCAGTAAGCAATCAAAACCACCAGTGAAGCGTAAGTCTGCAACCAGTGTAAGTTCTCCGAAAAAGCCCCGGGATAAAAAATAGAGCAATAACCTATGTCAGTGATAAATATTAGCCGGACTCATCAATATCCAGTCGAAGAGTTAAAAATGAAAATTGATGATATTAAAAACGATATTATGAAAAAATATGATTTCTTTACGGAATGGGAATCAGATCAGTACCTGCTATTCCGTAGAAAGGGTATGAATGGAAGCATTGAAATCGATGAACATAATATTCAATTGACATTAAAACTCAGCATAATGTACAGAATGATGAAGGATCAATTCAAAAAGGAAATTGTAAGGGTAGTAGACAGGCATTTATAGAAAAGCACAGCCAGGTTTAATACCAGATTAACTAGCTTCCAACGATAAAGTCTCCCCTGATCTGATCACTGCTATTGATCTGGGGTCACCTCCTCGAAAGCAGACTCTCAAAAATTTTTAGTCGGAGGCAATCTGCGGCCAGGAACGGAGCCTCGCACAATTAAATTTACGAACTACACTTTCCTATATGACCGGATAGATTAACCATGTACCTGATGACACTCCCGGTTATCAGGTCATTTACCCGTTAGTAATTACTAACAGGCCAAAGACCGTTTAAACAGGTTTCAGTGTGCACAGGAGAATTTAATGGGCGACGACAACATATACGCTACACCAGCAGCAGAGCTAGAAAGACCAGAATTGTCGGACCAGGATAATTTGGCTACACGGTGGGCACGATTGTGGGGCTCACTGATAGACGGCATTATCGCGATGGTTTTTATATTTCCCGTTATGTTTATCACTGGTTTCTGGGACAAAGCAATGGCTGGGGCTGTGCCAATACTCGACACCGTACTATTCGGGGTATTTGGATTTGTTGTGTTTATAGCGCTTCACGGATACCTGCTTGCAAAGCATGGCCAAACCATTGGTAAGAGACTGGTTGGCACTAGAATCGTTTCAGTAAGTTCTGACGAAATATTGCCGTTGTGGAAAATAATATTTATGCGCTACCTCCCAATTAGCATTTCAGCCCATATTCCAGCGATTGGTCAATTTTTAACCATCATTGGCAATCTGTTCGTGTTCCGTAAAAACAAGCGCTGTGTTCACGATTTGATTGCGGGCACAAAAGTAGTAAAAGCAAATGCACACTAACAGGCACATGCAGTCGGATCAAAATGCCCACTGATGGGGGGTGTTAGCCTTGTTTCGACCAATGCAGCAATTTCTCCTGATATTATTTTTATTCACGTGTTGCTTCGACGTCTTCGCAATAAGTGAAGGCAAAGTAGAGTCTGGCGGTTGGGTAAACAGAGACGGAAGTCCAGTGCCCGATCGAGATGATCTGAAAAGTAAAAAAGGTTTTGGAGGCTGGGTAATTGTTACTCCTGACGAAGACTGGGAGGAAAAGTGGAATACCCCTACTGAAAATATCCCCAATTTCAATGAGGCATCTGAGGTCAATTATGGCGAATCGCTTACGATTCTCACCTTCATAATTAATCCATCAATAGATGCTAACGGCGAGATCAACATTGTATGTGACATACAGGTCATTCGGCCAGATAACAGTGTATCTATAGATTTAACAGATGCCGAATGCATGAAAGGTCAACTTCAAGGGGATCCCCGAAATGTCAGGCTCGCTGCTCCAATTATTAAATTTGTTGGAGAAAAAGGTGATCCATCCGGAAACTGGATAATAAATATAAATTTGGTCGACAAAAATAGAGGCGCTCTAATCCGCTTGAAAACAGGTTTTGAACTTGTCCAATAACAAGGCTAACAAGACGCTGCAGGGGATTAAAGGAGTCGGTGACAAATGATTCTAATTCTCATTTGTCACCGACCCCCTTTAATTCACCTTTGCCGGGTCGTTTGTAAAATTAGTAGGTGAATCTGTGCCACCTGGGCTGATGGGATACAGTTTAGAATACCTAGGAAGCTTCCTTGCCTAATTGATCGATCAGAGCGCGAAGCAGATCCGTTTCAGTCAGAATGCCTACTATCTGGCCATTATTATCTAAAACGGGTAGGCCTCCGATTCGATTGTCGATCATTTGTTTTGCTGCCTCAGACAGCAGTTCGCCAGGTGCTATCGTGACGACCGGGCTATGCATCACTTCGGACACCTCCACTTGCGCTTCCCTGAAATACTGAGCAGCAATTTTCAGGTCACGACGAGTGAGGATACCAACAACCGCGTTGTTTTCATTGACAACGGGGATATGATGCAAATCCTTTTCTCGCATGATGTCAAACGCCTTCCAGTAAACCGTGTCGTCCCGAATAGTGATTGGCGCGTGCGACATATAACTTTCTACTCGCATCATAGTTCCCCTGTGGCTAGATATCGGAAGTTTAAAAGCTATTCTCCCCTGCGACAAAGTTGCGATATTGACATTAATCAAATTATTGAAAAGATTTTTAGCAAGTTACCCCTGATTGTTAGATAAATCTTTTTCCAGGAGTGGGGGCAGGCTGCCGACGCAAACTCCCCAATAACAGACACTCAGATTAAAGAGCTGAGCTTCGTCATTCGGCCAATTACAGACTCTCGACTGGGCTTTATCGAAATGTGAACTACAACCGTTCCTCCAGAAACTCGCGAGACATTTGGCTGGCCTCGGCGGCTGCCGCCGGGTGAGACCGGACGATATAGCCAAGTTCTACAATGTCGATTCCGGGGTGATCAAAGGCGTGGTAAGCACCTGCGAACACTTTCAATTCGATTTCATTTTGCGAGTGTAATTTACCAACATACTCCTCGCATAGTTCCACGGGAGTCCAGCTGTCTTTATCCCCAGTCAAAATCAAGATTGGCGTGTTGATTGGTTCGGGTCCGAAAGGTTCGGGTACACTGCAGAGTGGATAGAAAGCGATTGCAGCTTGAAACGGTTTCATCGCCAGGCCCTCAGAAATTGACTGTTTGATAGTCTCTAGAACTGTGTTGCCCCCATGTGACATTCCCATCACCGCGATGCGGGCAGGGTCAACGAATGAACGAGTCGACAGATATTGTTTTGCGCCGTAGGCATCCAGTGCCCGGGCCCATGGCCCGACGTAGTGCCCCACCTGACCATCGCAGATGTACTTCAAACCACGGGGCGCGAATGAATCCACACTCAGGACAACATAACCCCAGTCGACAAGCCTTTTTGACCACATCTCTTCGTGCTTCGAGAGGCCGTTACAGGTATGAAGGAGAACAATAGCAGCCCGGGATTCCTCACCCGCAGGTCTTGCGAGATATCCGGTCAGCGAAACACTGGGCTCCGTTTTGACTTCCACCGGTATCCCCAGTTTTTTTGCCTGCTTGACCTTGAAAGGGCTGGGAGGATAGGTATAGGAAGCGCTCTCGAACCTAACTACTTCCGCGTCTACATAAATGGGGTCAGCACTGAATACTGTTTCGGCGAATACAATCGCAGCAAGCAGGCTTGTAGTAATAGCTACGCGCGACAAATCATTTTTGATCGTCATGTTATCGACTCCTCTTGCAGCGCAATAGTCCCGGACATTTTCTGATTCTACGTCTTGCCAAGCCCGGTATCCGATGCGCGGCACATACAGAAAGTGTAAGCATCCAATAAACAGGATGCACATGCAACCGTCCTTGGACTTTCGCTTTGGATCGCAGATCGCCATTGCTGTAACTGATTTCACGGTCGGCTTTCTCCATAGGAGACGCTTATAAACGCTGCCCGGGGTTCTCGAAACGGCCAATAGCTGACTTATCAACCACTATCTTTATAACACCAAAATTCACAAGCTATACAGGTTCTCTCTATCTCTGTTAGCATGGATTCGGCCTATGTCACTGTTATGGGTAAAGTAGTAACATTCAATTCTGAGAACATCATGGGTTAGAAAAAAATGGGTGTACCGGTATCTAGCTTTAACGATTTTCGAAAAAAACTACTACACGTTAAGGGAAAATCAATCATATTTGGCTTTCTGCTTTTTGATAGTCGCCCAAGCCAAGACATTGTAAATGAGTTCACACAAAAACAAGCGCCCTGGATAGACGAATTGGCAAAACATGCCGGGATATACTTTTTTTTTCCGTTTAAAAGTGAAGGAAAAAAATTCAGTAATCCGAGCACAAAAATAACCAAAATTTTCAACCTTAGTTTGACAAGATTACCCGGGATAGTTCTATTTGCCCCACCAAACAAAACTGCAGCGAAAAATCATGCGGTATACATCCCCTTGAAAGAGCAAGATTTCAATGATGCGAGAATCTACGAACCCATTTTTATCGACCTATTTGAATTAATCCGAGAAAGCATTAGGAAAAACCAAACCGCGGATAAAGCGTTACAACAAATAAAAAAGGAACTTGCAACCCTTAGAAAAAAAGAAAGGCGAAGAGGTTTTGCCGAATACATAAGAAAGGGAGCACATCTAGTCTTCATCGACATTCCCAATGTCATCACGGTAAATTTTGCCGAAGGAATTGGTAGAGGAATGGCAGACAAGGCTTTAGGGCCATGATCGCGTTTGTGCCTAGCAAGCGCAGTCAGTCGGATCAAAATCCCGCTACACGCTCATTTTGACTGCTGATACGAGGCGTTTGGAATCATGGAAACAGATTCTAGAATGAAGTTGAACTTTGCCATCGGGCTGATAATTGTCATCCTGGTCGGATTCGTAGCTATTGGCTATTGGGTTACTTCTCTCCCGGGCTCTACACTATTTAACGTCATAAACGGCGTAATGGGTTCAGCGATCGTCGGTTCTCTTATCAACCAATCCCAACGCCCGGATGCAGCAACGATGAAGGGCTCGGCCTGGATCTACGTGCTCTGGAAGTGTGCTGTCGCATTGAGTTTCGCAGTGGTTTTGTATCTCCTATTCGTTTCAAACATCGTTCAAGGATCTATCTTTCCCTCCTTCATTTGTGTTGACGCAGACTTTTCTGGGCTGGATGCGTTTGTTCGGGGAGTTCAGCCAGCAAAGAATGTTGACGTTGCTAAATGCCTGGTCTGGGGTTTCATTGCCGGATACTCTGAGCGTTTCGTGCCCAATATACTTGAGCGCATATCGACTGAGGCAGAAGAATCCGCCAGAGTTTCAGGCAATGAGGGGGTTCAGTAAATCGTAACAAGCAGAATGACGGCTAACAAAAGCATGCAGTCGGAACCAGCAGAGCTGGAACTTTGAGGGTCCGTTGTGGGTCGGCTATTGCCGCTGATTCATTGAGTTTGAGTGGCAGCTTTCTCGTAAAGAGACGCTTCATTGGCTGGGCCAGGGGGCAATCTTCGGCCATATGGTATGGCCCCGATATTTCGAACCACCTGGTCAAGATGCGACAATGCGCTTTGCAGGCGAGACATGGCAAGAAGGCAAGGATGCAGAGAATTTCGACGTTACGGCTTAAGCTGAATCTTGATCAGCGTCTTCAGCGGTGTCGCATTCATCGGTCCGATTACCAATCCGTCGACCAGCGTTACGCCGGCGCTTCCCATACTGATTCGCGCTTCGTCGTCGAAATTTGGCGGACACAGCTGCCACTTCTCGGTCGCGTCCGGAATGCCGTCGCACACGATCGATTTCAGCTGCTTGAACATCTCAACGTCGGCGCTCGCGGGCAGCGGCTGTTCTGAGAACAAAATGGTATCGTTTTCACTGACGTGGCCATCCCTTTGTTCACGCATGAAAAACAGGTGGCGGCCGCCGTCGCGATCGTCGATTTTGATTCGCTGAGTCAAGGTTCCGGCGACCCTGCGCTGCGCGCCTTTGATGAAATGCAACTGTAAGGCGGGCTGGAATTCTTCCTCGTAACCGCGTGCAGTGAGTATGTCGCGTATCTCGCTGAATGGTGTGTTCATCGAGACGCCGTCGATCGAGAACCCCAGGACATCGTCTGCCCGCGTGAACCCCGTGACCTTGAAGCTCAGATCGGCATGGTAACCCGGCAGCTTCCGCGCCTCGGCATGGCCGTCGGCCGCACTGAGTGTGGCAAGCGCGACGATCACAGTGAGGCGCGTCAAGCACTGCATGCTATTTGTAGCTCGTAATACTGATGTGGCCAGTGTTCCCCCTGATAGTGACCGATGCGGTCACCACCGGACTTTTGCGTAGCTCGAGCACCAACTTTGCGTTGTAGCCGATTTCGGTTTCCGTACTCGGCCTGCACAGCTGGTGCTGCTCCTTCGGATCAGTAATGTTCTCGCAAATCAACGCCATAAGGTCGGTTCCCACTTGCGCGTCGATGGTGTCCTGGATCGGCGTCGGTATTGCCGCACCCGCTTCTTGGAGGGTCCTTTTGAAGGCGGGTCGGTAAAAATAAATACTGCGCTGCATCTCGTTTTGCGTCAGTTGCATTACGTAGCCAACTTCTCCCTTGATGCCTATATTGCCGGGACCAAGCACGCCCTTGGTGAAGATGAGCGTACTACCCACGTCGCTGTAAAGCGTATAGCCCTTCGCCTCGAGGATGCCGGCGACGTCGTCGCTGGGTGTATTCAGGCTGACGCCCTCAATTTCGAAGGCGAACAGGGTATCGATGCCGTCGAACGAGTTCACTGGCCTCTTCAGGCCACCCCTGGCTTCACTAGGCTGCCAGCAAAGACTCAGTGACACGATGAGAAATCTTACTAACAGGTGTCTGTTCATTAGTGTGTTCTCCTTGTTTCGGCGCGTTGGCCTCACTATTTAGCGTAGTTTAACTGAACTGGGCGTGAACGAAATCCATTGAGTGCTGCGCTCGCCTAAAAACCTAGTTTTTTGGGCGATGTCAGTCGATTCCCGACGGTCCGCCCGGGGCACCAAACAGCCCCTGATATTGCATATCTGAGTGACGGTTTGGGTCTTAAATCGCCGCTGAGAAATTGATTTCGAGGGTCTGTTTTCTCCAAAGGGGACGCTCAGTCTCTTTCGATGAGCTTCGTAGTTCACCCAGAAGCAGACTCTGTTTATAACGTTTTTTTAATTAGGATAAGACTGTGCAGGCTATTAAATCTGCGCTGGCGACATTGCTGATTCGCCTGCCTTCAAAACAGATTTTGCCGTTTTTAGTTAACAAAAGCTGCATCTCCGAGACCACCGGGTTTTCCGGCCTGGAAATGCAGGCGGCGTCATCGCATTAACAACAAGCAATCCACGCAAGAAAAAAGCCTCGAAACAGTCTGTTTCGAGGCTTTTAAGGGCAGGCTTTAATCAGCCCGTTACCAGAAGTAGATCTCTGAAGTGCCACTATAGGAGACGGTAAAACTGGCGCAGTCATTGAAGGTCACCGTGACTAGTACACCGGCGCCATCGGTAAACTGGATTTCCCCCGAGATTGGCTGTTCATTGACGCAGCCAAACAAAATGGGATTGGTTGTGACGATAGAAAAGCTGCCGTGATCCGGATCGACGATGGTTGCAGACACGGTATAACCGCTAAAATCGTCTCCTAAAACAGTAACTTCAGAAAAGCTATAGATTCGCCCATCGAAACCGACGACATTGGGAAAAGTACAACTGGTCTCCATTGTAGTGTTGTCGGTGGTGCAGCTGGCTTCCAGGTCGATAGTAATTACGTCTGGACCGAAGCTAATCGTAAAATCAATATACTCCAGGTCGACTGTAGTGGTATTTCCTGAAACACTGGAGGATGCATTAACGATACCATCTAAGACTAGTCCGAATCCTACATCACACATGGTGAAGGTGACGGTCGCGCTGCCGTCAGGGTTGGTGACCTCAACTACGCTACCATTCACACAGGTGAAAGACGCAGCGGCATTTGCGGTCCTGCCGACAAAACTTTTCGACAGGTCGCTGCTGATAGTATCAATACTGGGTTTGCCGGAAGACCTGAATCCTAAAGCAGTAGCAGTCTGGTTCTGCACCGCCTGCTTCGCCGCCTCGGTGCCGGCGATACCAAGTTGTTCGGCGTTACCCGAATTGATTCTGGCCGCCAGTGCTTGATTGCTGTCGCTGTCGCCACCGCCGCTGCTACTACAGGCAGTGGCTGATATCACGAAAAAACACAGGAACAGATAATTAATCATGCTATTCATTATTTCGATCCTCAACAAACTTTATAGTCGTGGATACTCTTTATAGTCGAGGTTCATGCGTAATGAAGCGGTTCATCCATACCGCTTATCAGTTAGTGCGGCTCATCCATACCGCTTATCGGCTAGTGCGGCTGCCACCCAGCAGTTAACTAGCTTCACTGCTATTTTATGATTCGATGCATGGCAGGTTGGAGCAATGAAGATAGAAAGGACCTGCCAGGTCACAAGAATGGTGATATCACCACGCACTATAGTCGGGTCGAAATTGATCACCTGCGCGAGGTTGTGGAATCCATTACGAGGAAAGTCTCCTGCAATTCTTCTACATTGAGGTTCGTGGGGGAGCAGGTAACGACGCTAAGTCATTGAAAAAAGGTGGCTACGCCCTGATTTGAACAGGGGACCCCATCATTATGACTATGATGAGGCAATTTAAACGTACAATTAATCAATAACTTACCGGGGCACTCGTTGCAAACTTATCCCCACAGAGCATAACTAAGCACAACTGGTGCCCACATCAATTGACACCGACCGCCTCGGCATAATCGCGGGCTTATGTCAGCTATCCCGCGATGTAATCTCGATCAGGTGATAACCAAACTGGGTTTTTACCGGGCCGTGAACGTCACCGACTGTCTCGTTGAAAACCACCGTATCGAACTCGGGCACCATCTGTCCTGGCGAGAATGAGCCAAGGTCACCGCCTTGCTTTCCCGAGGGACATTGTGAATGCGCTGAAGCAATTTCAGTAAAATCAGCACCGTCGATGATTTGCTGTTTCAGGTTATTACATTCTTCTTCGGAACTAACCAGGATGTGACGTGCATTGGCTTGGGCCATGTTGTATTTCCTCTTGTGGGGCTAAGCACGCAAGACAGACTCGCGTGCAAGGTGTTGTCAGATTGCCTAACCCATGCCGGGCTTCCATATCCCGACGGCAGCTTCCGGCGGTGGCGTGTGCATTTGCTGAGCAATGTCCTGAGTCACATGACGGGTAAACGCAAACAGTTGCTCAAGGATTTCCTCTTTTCTCGATTCCGGCAGGTCCTGCTCTCCGAGCAGGCATCCAACTACCGCACACATATACTGAGTGGCCACACCAGGATCTTGTGCGTTCTCATCGTGTTGTATCAAAAATTGGTGCATCTGGCTGACGAGTTGTGTCGACAGTTTAAGTTGGCTCATTACAGTGTTCGGTAGTTGAATTCAGCGGCGCATTGTACACGAAGGTCGGCTTTTTCGCTGTAAATCGGAAAGGGATTCGATTGATCAAATCGGTACGCGGGCGCTACGCCACCGTTTGATCCCGGAATGCGCGTGACGGTTTGAAATGCTCCAGTCCCGTTAAGGTCCGGCGCCGGTTTTCGCGCGGCCAAAAAAGGAAAGGCCCTGTAAACTGACACAGGGCCTTTTACGATTGGCAGCCCGCGTGGCGAGCCGGTAACCGCATGACTTTTATCTCAACCT
>Ga0265303_10000477_pt1 | contig 22685 bp, 20 predicted proteins | sample Helome_2_FD_192494 | JGI IMG/M metagenome (GOLD analysis project Ga0265303, IMG submission 192494) | Marine sediment microbial communities from subtidal zone of North Sea - Hel_20160317 (Illumina Assembly) | ecosystem: Environmental > Aquatic > Marine > Subtidal zone > Sediment ... | reverse complement strand
CCTGTCCGTACGGATCCGCCTTGAGCAGGCGTTCCCCCCTTTGATTGATGAACTCGAACTTGTACAGATCACCGGGCATCAGACCAGGGACGAAGATCTCCCAAACGCCTGTGGCACCCCGGTTACGCATGGGATGCCTTAGCCCATTCCAGCCATTGAAGTCACCGACCACGCTTGCACGTTTAACCGCCGGGGCCCAGACCGCGAAACGGCAACCGCTGATGTCGTCGATCTCTACAAAGTGCGCACCGAGCAGGCGGTAGATGTGGTGATGCCTGCCCTCGCTGAAAAGGTGCAGGTCGAGGTCAGACAACAGGGGCTCGAAGCTGTATGGTGAGATCACCGAATGACGTTGCGCCGTGCCTTTCTCCTGCCAGCCAAGGCGGTAATGGACGGGCAGTGAAGAGGCTCGGTCCGGGCTCAGGCGGATCTCGAAGATATCGGTGTTCGGTACCCTTTGCATCGGACCCGCACCCTCGAGTTCCGCCTCTTCCGCACTGGGAAGGAAGGCCCGGACCAGGGTATCTTCGCCATCCGCCTGTCTGCCGAGAACCGAGAAGGGATCGTGGGACTCGCCACGCTGCAACATTGCCAGCGGATAGGGGAGTTTAACGCTCATGCAGCCTCCCGCTCGCGGCAACCAGGGCGCGGGTCTTTTTCGCCAACTCATCGGACAGCATGTCCCAGTCGAAGCGCCACCCCCAGTTGCCTTCACCGACGCCTGGCGTGTTCATGCGCGAATCACCATCCAGGCCGAGAAAATCCTGCAAGGGTACGATGGCCTTGTCGGCCTGGCTGTGCATTGCCGTCTCGATCATGAGCTGGGCGATATCCTCAGTTGCCGAGACACCCAGCACCTCGAAAACGAAATCTTTTTCGTGTGGCTCGAGCTGGCTGAACCAGCCGACGCAGGTGTCGTTGTCGTGAGTTCCGGTGTACACAATACTGTCGGGTGTGATGTTGGCCGGCTTATGCGGGTTGTCGTCGAAGTGATCGAACGCGAACTGCAACACAGACATTCCGGGCAGCCTGTACTTTCGGCGCAGGTCGCGCACCTCTTCCGTAATGATACCAAGGTCTTCCGCGACGATCGGCAGATTGGTGAATTTTTCGGCGAGCGCCGCAAGCAGGGTATCCCCCGGGGTCTCCTGCCAGAAGCCATCGACCGCGGTTTCGCAGCTTGCCTCGATCATCCATACGGCAACCAGGCCGCGGAAGTGGTCGATACGTACCAGGTCGAACATCTCGAACTGGCGCTGCATGCGCGCGATCCACCAGGCGAAGCCGTTTTGCTGCATGCGTTCCCAGCGGTAATGCGGGTTGCCCCAGCGTTGTCCAAACTCCGCAAAGTAGTCCGGCGGTACCCCGGACACATAGATCGGCCGGCCTTCGTCATCGAGCAGAAAATTCTGCGGTTGCGACCAGGTGTCGGCACTGTCATGCGCTATGAATATCGGGACATCTCCGAATAGCTGGATGTCGAGGTCGCCGGCGTGTTGGCGTATGCGTCTCCATGCGCGGTCGAGCCGGTGCTGCTGCTGTTTTATATGCAGTATTCCGGCAGCGTCCAGATCGCGCGCCTTTTCGAGGAATTCGGGGTCGCGATTGCGAAAAGGATCCGGCCAGGCAACCCAGGTTTCGTGATTGAAGCGCGACTTGAGGACCTGAAACAGCGCAAAGTCGTCCAGCCAGCCGGCCTGGCGGGCACAATACTCCTCAAAATCCGATGCAATCACCGGTTCCTCATCGTCGGGCAGCAACTGCGGGTTCATGGCAAAGGCAGAGGGGCTTTGATACGGCGAACGGCTGCTGTCGGGAATTACCAGCGGCAGCATCTGCCAGATGGAGAGTCCGGATTTGGCCATGAAATCAAGCCATCGCAGGGCATCGCCACCCAATCTTCCAGAGGGCAGCGAGGTGATGTGCAGCTGAATACCCGCGCGGCGATCGGGTCGGGGTTCATCCATGGCCGCGTCGCATCGTGCCGGCGTTGTCTGCGTGTCCGCCGCCTGCGGAGATAGGGTCGTCAAGGGTCCGTGGCGGTTCTTCGCCAAGCAGTTCGTAGAGATTTTTAAGCTGCAGACGATAGAGGCGGTCGAAATCGCTCACGCTGTCTGACGGGTTGTAGTCACCGAACCACCAGAACCAGTCCGACCCTTCGCAGATGGCCAGCTGGCGTTCGAGGCGGGCCCTGTGACTGGCATCAAACTTTCTTTTCGCCGTCACCGCGTCGTAGGTTTTCTTGGCCTCGATCAAGAGGTCCCATGCCCGGTTCTTGTCTTCTTCGCCGATCCAGGTCGAGAAGGTCCCGTAAACCCAGCTGCCGGCACACAACGCTGGCAGCGGCTGCGGTGGGCAGATGTCCAGGGCTTCGTTGAACGTGATGGTGCGTATCTGCTCACTTTCGGAAAGTTGGTCGTAGAGCGCTCCCAGGAAGTGCCAGGCATTGTCGGGGTAATATTCCCAGGCATTTTCCCCGTCCAGGATTACACTGACCACGTGATCCCCGCCGTCGTCGCCCAGATAGTGCGCGATATTGCTCAGGTGCTGTTTGAAATCCGCCGCGGCGTCGCGGGCATTCCATTGCTGATACTCGAATCCGATCATGTCGGACAGTCCATCATCGCGGAAGAACAGGCGTGTCTCGCATCCCTCCAAGGTGTTCGCACAGAACAGGCTGCGCCGGGCCTCTTCGCCGTTGGCCTCCAGTCCCGAAAGGAAACGGCTGTTGTTCCACACGCCTTCGCCGGATGCACTCCAGGTGATGCCAAACTCGTCGAGGAGTTTCAACGCCTCGGCACTGACGCCACCCTCTGACAGCCACACGCCCTGCGGCCGGCAACCCAGGTAATGTTCGAACACGCGCAGGCCTTCCTGCATATGCCAGCGCGCACGCTCAAGGCCGCCCGGGTACTTGTGTTTCTCCGGCCCTTTGGCCTCGGGCAGGGAACAGTGCATGCTGTCGATATCGATCAGCAGGGGCACGATCGGGTGGCCGTAAGGGGTCATCGAGAGCTCGATCTGGCCGCTTTCGGAGAGCGCCCGGTAGCGTTCGAGCAGCCCGTCGAAGGCCTCGCACATGATCTTCAACAGCTTCCGTCGCTTGGCCTGGTCAAAAGTGCCGTCGTTCTCCAGCATGCCCCTGACCCGGGGCAGCTGTTTCAGCGAATGACCCAGCCAGGCCAGGTGATACCAGCAGAGCAGGTCGAGGAAGAACTGCTCGTTCATGTAGTCCAGCCGTCCTTCGTCGACGTTTTCGCCGTCCGCTGTCATCACCATGTCGAACAGGGCGCGAAATCGCGGATGCACATCGATCATCAGCGGGGCGTGTGCCCTCCGGCAGGCATGCACGATCTCGACGCGCGATTCCTTGTCCGGAGGAATGTCATCAACGCCGGCGAGCAGATTGAGCAGAGGCTCGCAGAAGCGGCTTCCCTTATCCAGGTGCTGATTGAACTGGGTGGCGTAGTCGTCGATCTGTTCCAGCAGTACCGGGGTGAAGTTGACCACGCAGCGCATCTTGGGATGGGCCTCGAGGTGGGCCGCCATGTCCGCGTAATCCTTCAGGGCGTGGAGGTAGACCCAGGGCAGGCGGTAATCGCCGTTCTCGCTCTCGCGGTACCAGGGCTGGTGCATGTGCCAGCACAGCACGAGGTTTACGGGTGGTTTAGCTAATTTTTCCATAGTTCAGTCGCGCTCGTAATGCAGGCGCTGATTCATCATGCCCGGCGTAATCAGAACAATGCCCTCGTCGGTCACGATGAAGCGTCTGCGATCTTCTTCGGGGTCGACACCGACCTGAAAACCGTCGGGGATCACCGTCCCCTTGTCGATGACGCAGTTCTTTATGAGGCAGTTTTTGCCGATCCTGACCTTGGGCAGGACGACGCTCTTGCGCACATAGGAGCCGGTCTCGACGCGGGTGTTGAAAAAGATCACCGAGCGTTTCACCTTTGCACCGGAGATGATGCAGCCACCGGCAACCAGAGAGTCGATGGCCTGGCCGCGGCGACCCTCGTCGTCGAAGGCGAATTTGGCCGGTGGGCTCTGGCTCTGGTAGGTCCAGATCGGCCAGTCGCGTTCGTACAGGTTGAGCTCCGGCTCTATATCGCAAAGCTCGACATTGGCTTTCCAATAGGAATAGATGGAGCCGACATCGCGCCAGTAGTCCGGTTCTCCCCGACTGTTCAGGTAGGGGTAGGCGACCGACTTTGCGCTCTGGATGGCGGCAGGGATGATGTTCTTGCCAAAATCGTGATGCGATGCCTCGTCTTCCGCATCGCGGATCAGGGCACTGGTCAGGAACTCCATCGAGAAAATATAGATACCCATCGAAGCCAGCGCCATATCCTGCTTCCCAGGGACGCATTCCGGCTCCTCCGGCTTCTCAGTAAAGCGTGTTATCCGGTATTCCTCGTCGACCGACATCACCCCGAAACCCTTGGCTTCCTCCAGGGGGACCTCGATGCAGCCGACCGTCAGTTCGGCACCGGTCTGCACATGTGCGGCCAGCATCTTGGCGTAGTTCATGGTGTAGATATGGTCACCGCCGAGCACCAGGACATAGTCCGGCTCGTGGCGGTAGATGATATCGAGATTCTGGTAGATCGCATCCGCCGTTCCCTGGTACCACTCCGGGCGCAGACGCTGCTGGGCCGGGATGATCTCCACGAACTCGCCGATTTCCGGCCGCATGAAGCCCCAGGCGCGCTGCAGGTGGCGGATCAATGAATGCGATTTGTACTGGGTCAGGACGCCGATACGCCGCATGCCCGAGTTGATGCAGTTGGACAGGGCGAAATCGATGATCCGATATTTCCCGCCAAAAGGTACAGCGGGTTTTGCACGCCATTTGGTGAGATTTCTCAGGCGTGAACCTTCGCCGCCGGCGAGCACCAGTACCAGGGTGCGGCGTGTCAGGTCGCTGACCGCCTGGGTGTCGACGTAGTACTTGTAGAGGTGGTGCTGTTCGTCACTACTGCTCATGAATCTGCCCCGCATAATTTTTTGCAAGCATTTTTGCACCCGCCAGGCCGATGTCGTGGCGGGTAACAAGAAAAACCGGGATGCGCTGCACCACCGCTCTCATTCTGCCTTTCGCTGCATACGCAGCCAGGAATGTGTCCGGGTCGAACCAGTCCGCCAGATGTACGGTCAGCCCACCGCACAGATAGATCCCGCCCGTGGGGCTGAAGGCCAGGGCCAGGTTGCCGGCATAGGCTGCGAAAATCTCGACGAACATCTGCACGGCATCCCTGGCATGGACGTCGTCCTGCCGGGCCAATGCGGCTATCTGAGCCGGGTCTGCAGCCTTTGCTCTGTCGCCCGCGATATATCGATAGGTGTCGAGTAACCCGTGACCACTCAGGATGCGTTCATACGACACATGACCGTAGCGAACAGCCAGCCATCGGTACAGCGCGAGCTGTTCCTGGTTGTTGGGAGCGAAGTCGAGGTGACCGCCCTCGGTTGCCTGCGGCAGTTTAGTCCCTTGAGCCTGTGGTAGCCAGGCCATGCCGAGGCCGGTGCCTGCGCCGGCGACGACCACCGGGCCATCATCTTTTTCCGCGCTGTTCAGCGTTTTTCGACTTTCAGATGTTGTTGTAACGGCGCCGAGCGCTGCGGCCTGAAAGTCGTTTACGAAAGTCAGTCTTGCGGCCTGCAAGCGATCGCGCAGGCTCTCCCGGTCCAGCTGCCAGTCGATATTGGTCAGCACGATCGGGTTTTCATGCACCGGTCCCGGCACCGCGAGTACCACCTGATCGAACGCCTGACCGGCAGATCCGTGCATGGCAAGGCCTTGGTCCAGGACTGACTCGAGACTGTTGAAATCGGCGTTGTTGAATACCTGATTGTGGTCGTCCTCTGCAACGGAGTTCGCGGACCACGCAAGCCGGCTGTAGGTGCCACCGATATCTGCTGCGAGATACCTCATCCGCTCGACTCTATCGCCTCGGCACCCTTGAAGGATTGACCATCCGCAAACGCCAGGCATTTTCTCTCTGCCAGCACCAGGGCGTGCCCGATGTTGCATGCCCTGGCGATCGGCAGATCGGCGCCGTTGCGCCATTTCTGCACCGCTTCGGCCTTGTTCGTACCCGTCACCAGGACGAGCATGCAACGGCAGTCCTGCAGCGCCCTGATGCCGAGCGTTACCCGGTCTGGCGGTGGTTTTGGTGCGTTTTGGACCCTGAATACGGTTTCTTCCGGCCAGTCCCGGTCCGGGAACAGGCTGGCTGTATGGCCGTCTTCGCCCAGGCCCAGCAGTACCATGTCGAACGGCAGCGCCTTGTTGATACGTGCACGGTACTCAGCAGCGGCCTGCTCGCCCCCGAGCTCGGTGCGTATCGGATAGTGTTTTCCGACGCGTGTTGCGAGTCCGGTCTGGGTGACGAGGTGGCTGTTGCGCTCCGGGTGGTCGACCGGCACGCAGCGTTCGTCTCCATAGTAGAGCGACCAGCGTTTCCATTTCTGGCCGCTCACCGCAAGCCGTCGATACATGGCCAGAGGGGTGCTGCCGCCGGCCAGGACGAGGCGGAAGCGGCCGCGCGCTCTGATCGCATTGCGCGCCGCGATGCCGATCAGTCGGCACGCCGTATCTGCAACAGCTGCCGCGTCGGCCTCGGTCTGCCAATGAACGCCTGGATCGTCGTTTGTCATTGCGGGTTCAGCTGGTGGCGCCAGCGCTGCTGTTGTTTGCTGAACAGGCGATTTGCCTCCTCGGGCTCCCATTCGCCGGCGGGATGGGTGGGGATGGGCCCTTGCTCGCCGGCCCAGGCCGCCAGCACCGGGTCGACGATACGCCAGGCCCATTCGACCTCGTCGTATCGCAGAAACAGCGAGCGGTCACCCTCGAGAACGTCGAGCAGCAGGCCTTCATAAGCGCCTGCCCGTTCATGGTGTTCGCAGCGGAAAGGGGCATCCAGGCTGATCTGTCTGGTCTTCATCTCCAACCCGGGCTGCTTGACGGATATCTCGAGGCGCAGCGATTCTTCGGGCGCGATACTCATGATCAGCCAGTTCGCCGGGGGCTGGTCGATATGGGCGCTGCGGAAAAAGTGTTTCGGCGGTTGCTTGAAGCAGATCGCGACCATGGTACGGGCCTCGGCCATGCGCTTACCGGTACGCAGATAGAAGGGTACGTCGCCCCAGCGCCAGTTGTCGATGTAGAGCTTCAGCGCAGCATAGGTCTCGGTGACGCTGCCCGGCGCGACGTCGGATTCCTCCAGGTATCCCGGTACCTCCTTGCCGTCGATGCTGCCGTGCGCGTATTGGGCACGATAGGCGTGCGCCTGCACCGACCCGGGGGCGATCGGGCGTATCGACTTGAGGACCTTTACCTTTTCGTCGCGCAGGTCGTCGGCATCCATGGACACCGGGGGTTCCATGGCGACCAGCGCCATGAGTTGCATCAGATGACTTTGCAGCATGTCGCGCAGTGCGCCGGTGCCTTCATAAAAACCTGCGCGGCGGCCTACACCGAGTTTTTCCGTGCGGGTGATCTGGACGTGGTCGATGTAGTCGCGGTTCCACAGGGGCTCGAGCATCAGGTTGGCAAAACGTGACACCAGTATGTTCTGCACCATCGCCTTGCCCATGTAGTGGTCGATGCGATAGGTCTGCTCCTCACGCAGGTGACGGCTGATCGTTTTATGCAGGTCCTGCGCGCTTTTCAGGCTGGAGCCGAACGGCTTTTCGATCACGACGCGTCGCCAGGCGCCGTTTTCCTCCAGCATCCGGTGGTTCTCCAGCGACTCGACGACCCCGACATAGGCGGACGGTGGCAACGAGATATAGAACACCTGGTTGTCTGGAAAACGGGAATCACGCAAGAGTGCGGCGAGCTGCCGGAAGGTGTCGGGCTTGGCCAGGTCGCCGCGAAAGTAATGCATACGCCGGCAGAATGTCTCGCAGTCGGATGCCGCCAGTGGATCGCGCGCACGCCTCGAAAGGATCTCCCGAACCTGGCTTTCCCAGGTCTCCTGGCTGTAGTCCGTGCGCCCCGAGCAGATAATACGCAGCCCGTCCGGCAGCAGGCGGGCCGCTTCCAGGTGGTACAGGGCCGGCAGCAGCTTGAGCTGTGCCAGATTGCCGGTGGCGCCGAAGATGATCAGGCTGCAGGCTTCGTTCATTCGGCAGGTTCTTCCATCCGGTCGTCTGTCCAGCGTGTGTGCCAGCTCGCCCCGGCCTCGCGATCGACGCGTCGATAGGTATGTGCGCCGAAGTAATCGCGCTGTGCCTGCAGCAGGTTCGCGGGTACCACCGCGCTGCGATAACCGTCGTAGAAACTCAGTGCGGAACACAGGGCCGGTAGCGGTATGCCCATCCGCACGCCGAGCGTGACAGCCTCCCGCCAGCCCGGCTGAGCGTCACGTACCGCGGACGCAAAAAAGTCGTCGAACAACAGGCTGGGCAGCCCCGGGTCGCGACCGAAGGCCTGTTTGATATCGTCGAGAAAACGGCTGCGGATGATGCATCCGGCGCGCCACAAGAGTGCGATCTCTCCATAGTCCAGCTTCCAGCCATACTCGATGGCCGCTTCGCGCATCTGCAGAAAGCCCTGGGTGTAGGAGATGATCTTGGCCGCATAAAGGGCATCGTGAATGGCATCGAGCATGGGCTGCCGGTCACCATTGAAGACCGGCCCGGGGTCACTCAGGCGAGCTGCCGCGGCCACCCGTTCCTTTTTCATCGCAGACAAGGTGCGTGCAAACACGGCCTCGGCGATCAGGGTCAATGGAACGCCCAGTTCCAGGGCATCGATCGCCGTCCAGCGGCCGGTTCCCTTTTGTCCGGCCGCATCCAGGATGTGATCGACGCGTGCGCTGCCATCCGCCTCGGCGACCTTCAGGATCTCGGCGGTGATCTCGATGAGATACGACGCCAGTGGGCCCTGATTCCAGCTCGCGAAGGTTGCTGCGATCTCTTGCGAAGGCATGCCCAGGCCGTCGCGCATCAGCTGCCAGGCCTCGGCGATCAGCTGCATGTCGCCATATTCGATTCCGTTGTGGATCATTTTCACGTAATGGCCTGCGCCACCTTCCCCCACCCAGCGGCAGCAGGGCTCGCCGTCGTCCGCCCTGGCCGCGATGCGCTGGAAGATGTCGCTGACCAGCGGCCAGGCCGCAGGGTCGCCACCGGGCATGATGGACGGCCCGTGTCGGGCGCCTTCCTCGCCGCCGGAGATTCCGACGCCGAGAAAGCGGATACCCTGTGCGGCCAGTTCCTGCCAGCGCCTCTGACTGTCTTTGAAAAACGAGTTTCCGCCGTCGATGATGATGTCGCCGGGTTCCAGGTGTGGCAGCAGACCTTCGATAACCAGATCGACCACCTTTCCGGCGGTCGCCATCAGGAATACGCTCCGTGGCCGGGCGAGCGAGGCCGTCAGCCCGGCAAGATCGTGACAGGCCACGATGGTCGAGTCAGCGGGGAGTCGGGCGACGAAATCATCGGTGACGCTGGCGGTGCGGTTGTAGACCGTGACCTTGAGTCCCTGGTCGGCCATGTTGAGGGCGATGTTCCTGCCCATGACGCCGAGACCGTAAACGGCGATATCGGATGGCATAGCTGTTTTCCGTTGATTGCTACCGCAGCAGCGCGAGGTGCGCGGGTCCAATACCTGCAAATTTCGTGCGCGCTGTGATCCTTTGCCCAGGCTGCAAGTTTTTCGCTCCACGGCAGCCCCGGGGGCCTATCTTAACCTGCAAATTGCATGAAGGCGGACGCGCCTAGTAATTTTGGTGGCGCCGCAAAGGGCGTTTGATCTGTTTCCGGCCTTTCTAGTTTCCGTTGTATTTTGACCTGTTCGGGCTCAGGCTGCGCTGGACTTTGCATTTGCGCCGATCCCCCTCAAACCATAGCTACGGCTATGCCTTTTCGGCCGATCAGCGTAACTGCTTTGCCCATCACGCCCTGATTCCCAAACCCTTTATGCAACTTGTAGGTTAAACGATCATCGTCCGCAGACAGTGTCTACTTTGCACAACTTTCGCACATCTCGTGAGTCTTTTTGATGAAACGCTCCCCATGGGGGTGCAGGGCTTGTGTCGGGACGAGGCTACCCGGGAATCCCTGCACAGAAGGAAATCCGGTGCCCGGGTCGGCACCGGATCCAGGCAATCAGAAGACGAGGTTCATCATTACCATCGCCACGACCAGGAACAGCACCGTCATGACGCCACCCGCACGCATGAAATCCGGTACCCGGTAGCCGGCCGGTCCCATGATCAGGGCGTTGACCTGGTGGGTCGGTATGAGGAAGGAATTCGAGGTGGCGATCGCGACCGTCAGTGCGAACACCGCCGGGTTGGCGCCTGCACCGATCGCGATGTTGACCGCCAGAGGCACCAGCAGCACGGTGGCACCCACGTTCGACATCACCAGGGTAAAAAAGGTGGCAAGCACCGCGACAGAGGCCTGAATCACCCAGATCGGCATGGTGCCCACCACGCTGAGAGTCTGTTCGGCGATCCATTTTGCGGTGCCGGAGGTCTCTACGGCGAGCCCGAGCGGGATGAGTGAGGCAAGCAGGAACACCGTCTTCCAGCTCACGGCGGTATACGCCTCTTCAATCTTGAGCACCCCGGACAGGATCATGCCGATGGCACCGGTCAGAAGGGCGACCGAAAGGCGAAGGTCGGTGAACAACACCATGCTGAGAGCGATTGAAAAGAAGACGCCGGCATACAGGACCTTTTGCGGCCGCAGTTCCTCGTGAGGGAATTCGGTTGTCACAACAACGAAGTTGCGGTCTTTCTGCAGACGCGCAAGGGATTCCCAGTCGGTATGTACGACCAGGGTATCGCCTGCCTTCATCGGAATACCGCGTATGCTTTCACCTTCCTTCAGGGTCTCGCCGTCACGGTGCAGGGCGACCATGGCGATCCCGTAGGTTTTGCGCATCCAGACATCGCGTGCGCTCTTGCCGACCAGGTTCGAGCTGGGCGGTATGACCACCTCGGCAACGCCTGATTTGGTCGCCGCGAACGTTTCACCGAACACCTCGATGCTGCTATGCAGGTCCAGCCCGTATTTGTCGACGAATTCGAGCAGGTTGGCGGGCGAGGCGATGATGCCCAGCACCATACCCTCGGCGATCCCGGTATCTCGTGAGATGGCGCCCTGGCCGTGCTTGAGAGTGCCACCGCTGGCCGAGGCGATGACCCTGATCTTGCCCTCGTGCTCGACCTCGTCGAGATTCTTGCCGGCCAGCTCACTACCCTCGGGGACCTCGACCTCGAACATCTCGTAATCGAGCCCGTAGATGTCCTGGAAGTAGCTCATGGCGTCGTCTTTGCTCTTGCTGCCCCTGCTGCCGGCCGGCAGGACGAAACGGCCGGCGATCATAAAGTAGATGATCCCGGTCGCGACCAGCGCGAGACCGACCGGGGTCACCGAGAACAGGTGCCAGGTGTCCATCTGCTGTTCTGCAGGCAGTGCCTTGTTGGATGTCAGGATCAGGTCGTTGAGCAGTATCAGCGGGCTCGAACCGACCATGGTCACGGTACCGCCGAGGATGGCGCAGAAGCCCATCGGCATCAGCAGGCGAGACATCGGCAGGCCGGAGCGGGCCGAGATACGTGCGACCACCGGCAGGAACAGTGCCGCGGCGCCGACGTTCTGCATGAACGAAGAGATGATGGCCACGGTACTCGAGATGATCGGGATGATACGGGTCTCGGTGGTGCCGCCCACCTTGAGGATGAATGCCGCGACCTTGGACATCACCCCGGTTTTGTCGAGACCGGCACCGATGATCATGACCGCGATGATCGACATCACCGCGTTGGAAGCGAAGCCGTCAAACAGGTGTGTATTGTCCACCAGACCCTGGGAAAGCCCCATAGCGGGGGCGAATAACGACGTCAGGCCCAGAAGAACCATGATGGTGGCGGCAGCCACGTCCACGCCGACAATCTCGAACGCGAACAGGTAGATGGTCAGCATCAGGAAACCGGTGACCCAGGCGATCTCAATCGACGGCACCACGGTGGACAGGTACAACGCCAGCGCGGCAAACAGGGCGCCGGCAATGAGCTGTTTGGCACTGACGCTTAGCATGGGTTTTGCCGCGGGTGCTTTTTCGACCACAGGTTCCGGTGCTTTTTCAACCGCTGGTTCCGGTGCTGGTTCGGCGGTGGGTGCCTGTGCCGCGTGTTCGGATCCATTGCTCATGCGGTTACCTCTTAAATACTTTTCAACGGGCCTCGCGCACGCGGCGAGCGCGATGGTCCAAAATGCGACGGTCGGCAGACGGCATTTGCTCGATGCGCGTGGAATCGCGATGTGGGGCTAAATTCCGTCCAGGAAAGCGGTGCAGGGCAGGCTGGATGACCACAGGAGCGGTGTTAGGCCGGCGGCAACACATATACTGCACATATTCTGCGGTAAATTTTCAGCTATTGCTAATGAATACTAAAAAGCTAACATTCCGATATGGAATATAAAAACCTGCCTGATCTGAAGGCCCTGGCGACCCTGCGTGAGATTGTCGAACGTGGGGGCGTTGCAGAGGCTGGGCGTGCTCTGAATGTCGGTCAGCCTGCCGTCACCAAGCGCCTGCGCGCGCTCGAACGTTGCTTCGATGTCGAACTGATGGTGCGCGAGGCGGGTCGTTTGCGCCTGACCACCGCGGGTGAACGTGTGTACGCCTTTTCGAGGTTGGTGATGGATCACCAGCTCGAACTGTTGGGCGATCTCCGACAGTTGAAGGCAGGCAGGAGCCGCCTGCGGCTGGCTGTCACCCAGTCGATCGGCGAGCACCTGCTGCCCGACCTTCTGCTGGCCTTTGCGGATGCCTATCCGGATTACCGGATCGACAGTCGAGTGGGTTACAGCCGCAGTATCCATACCCGCCTGGCCACCGGCCTCGCCGATCTGGCCCTGACTGAGATCCAGCCCGATCACCCGGATGTCCTGGTCCAGAAATGGTTGGAGGATGAACTGGTCCTGGTGTGTGCGCCGAGGCACCCGCGCGGGAACTGCGAGCTGCTGGCAGTTTCCGAGATTCCGCAGCTCAGCTACGTGCTGCGGGAACGCGAGTCCTCGATGCGGATAACACTGGACCATGCCCTGGCCGACATCGGCATCCACCAGATTCCGATCGCGATCGAGGTGGGATCCACGGATACCATTGTCGAGATGCTGGAGCGCGGGCGGCATGTCAGCTTCTTGCCACGTTTCGCGGTCGAGGGCGCCATGAGAGCGGGGCAGCTGCATCATATCCGGGTCGAGGGTCTGCGTATCCGGCGGACCCTGTGGATCGCACGCACGCGCGCCAATCTCGACAACCCGGTCGCCGAGGCGTTCATAAAACTGATTCGTGAGCTGGTTCCGGCGGGTTGAACCGGATACCGGGTGTCAGAAGCTGAGCAGCTGCTGGCTCACCAGCCAGGCATTGAGGATCAACACTGCACCGGACAGGTAGAGCACCGCGCGCAGGGTCAGGCGATGGTGGCCTGCCGATACTCTTGCACGACGTTTCCGGTATGGCATTGTTGTCTCCCCCGGTAGCAGCCAATCATGCAAGGCAATTGTTGTGCCATGGGGATATGGGGGATTTCGGGTTTTTTCGGCGCCATCAAGGCGCAAAATCCACCCATCGCGCACCCTGATGGTGCGTAATTGCAGTTAAAGCGCCTTCACGAACACCTTCGAACCGCGGCGCCAGTTGTAGAGATCCCGCCGGCGTTTCGGCAGTTGCTCGACCGGTGCAGTCTGAAAACCGCGCTCGCGGAACCAATGCGCCGTGCGGGTCGACAAGACAAACAGTCTATCGATGTCCATGGCGCGGGCCCTGTCCTCGATATGCTGCATCAGTGTTTCACCACGCGCGGCGCCGCGGTAGTCGGGGTGCACCGCGACACAGGCCACTTCGGCCATTCCTTCTTTCGGAAAGGGATAAAGCGCGGCGCAGGCGATCACGGCACCGTCACGTTCGACGACGCTGAATCGCTTGATCTCCTGCTCGAGCAGCTCACGCGAGCGTTTGACGAGCGCACCCGTGGCCTCCATCGGCTCGATAAGTTCGAGGATGCCGCCGACATCATTGATCCGCGCGGTGCGCGTCAACTCGTAGGGCTCCGCCGTGATCAGGGTGCCTGCACCGTCACGGGTGAACAGTTCTGACAGCAGGATGCCGTCGTGATGACGGTCCAGGATGTGCACACGATTCACACCTGCCCTGCAGGCCACTGCTGCGTTTTGCATCACCCGGGCCTGGTCTTCGGGGATGCGCTTGCGCCTGGTGAAATACTGGTCGACCTCTTTCGGCACCATGCTGCTGATCAGGCGCCCCCGACCGTCAGCCACTTTGCACTCGGTAAGAAAGATCAGCTTGTCCGCACCCAGCGAGGCGGCGACCGCACCCGCGACATCGGCGGCACTGAGATTGAATACCTCGCCCGTCGGTGAATAGCCGAGCGCCGGCACCAGCGCGATGCTGTTGCTGTCGAGCAGGTTTCTGAGTGCCTCCACATCGACCCGGCGGACCTCGCCCGTATGCCGGTAGTCGACACCGTCGATCACCCCGAGCGGCTTTGCAGTGACGAAATTGCCGGACCCCACCCGGATCCTGATTCCGGCCATCGGTGAGTTCGCCAGCCCCATGGACAACAGGGCCTCGATTTCGACCCGCACCGCGCCATTGGCTTCCTTGACGCAGGCCAGGGCATCCTCGTCGGTCACCCGCAGGCCGCCGGCGAGCTGCAGTCTGGCACCGCGACTGGAGAGCTGGCGTTCGATCTGCGGACGTGCACCCGGCACCAGCACCAGGCGGATTCCCAGGCCATTGAGCAGGGCGATGTCGTGAATCAGGTTGGAGAAGCCTTCTTCAGTCAGTGCCTCACCGCCGAACGACAGCACAAACACCTTGTCACGATGGGCGTGGATATAGGGCGATGACTGGCGAAACCAGCAGACGAAATCCGCAGTGCTCTTGTTCTGTTTGCTCATGGCCCTGCGGCTTCCTAGCTGGCGTAAGTGCGGGATGTGCCCGACGTCGGCAGGCCGAACCTGCCGCATAGAATATTGATCGATCCAATCCGTCGTGCTGCTGCTTTAGCAGCCCGTGCAGAATAGATGGCGGCAGCCTGCAAGTGAAGTGGACCCCGGGGCTTTTGCGCAGGGTCCCTGTCTATGCCGGACGTTTTCCGTCAACTGCTTGAGCACGATACAGAAACTGTTGTGGAAATTGTGGTCCCGTTGATTTGCCCCGATTTCCTTGAAACCGGCCGCGCTCAACATATCCCGGGCGAGTTCTTCGCCCACATGGTGCCGAGAACACCGGGCGCCCGGCCTTTATCCCACGATCGAGCCTAAAATTGTTGCATTGCACAAAATCCGCGTTAAGCTAGTGGACGTGTAAGCACCGTATTTTCATCGACCCTGGAGTTGGAAAGCTTGTGGAAATCAAAGACAAAGTAGCAGTTGTTACGGGAGCCGCCAGCGGTATCGGACACGCCGTGTGTCTGGACCTGGCGCTTCAGGGCGTCAAGACGGTGGCGATGGTCGATTTGACCGAGGCTCTGAATGAAGTGGCCGAACGGGTCAATAAGGAAGCGAACAGGGAGGTGGCTGTTCCTTACGTGGGAGACGTGACGGATGAGGCGTTTCGCAAGCGCGTATACCAGGAGCTGAGGGAAAAACACGGGGCGGTGAACATCTGCGTGCCTGCAGCCGGGATCACGCGCGACAGCCTTTCCTTGCGGGTCAACAAAGAAACCGGTAAGGCCGACATCTATCCCGTTGAAACCTTCCGTACCGTGATTGAGGTGAATCTGATCGCCCCAGTCTACTGGGCGCTGGAGATGGTGGGTATCCTTGCCGAGGAGCGCAAGCGGCAAGGGCTCGGGCGCTGGAAACCCGACGAAGGTATTCAGGGTACGGTGGTCTTTATTGGATCCGTGTCTTCACAAGGGAACAAAGGACAGCTCTCCTACGCGTCGACCAAAGCCGGCCTTGAGGGCGCGGCCGCGACCTTGATGAAGGAAGCGATCTTCTTTGGTGTGCGCTGCGGTGTCATACACCCGGGTTTTACCGATACGCCAATGGTGCGGGCGCTCGGCGAGGAGTACATCGAAAAGTACATACTGCCCGACACCCAGCTCGGCCGACTGATCCGGCCTGACGAGATCGCCGACGCGATCTGCTTCATGATCACCAACGCGGCGATCAGCGGTGAAATCTGGGCGGATGCGGGTTGGCACCCGGCCGCCTGATAGAAAGGGCAGCGCGGGTCAGGAGATATCTGGCGGGTCAGTTCTCTGCTGACACGGTCCTGTTTGTGCAGAACCGTGCCACCAGTTCGCGGATGATGCGTTTCCCGGGCTCGATCTGATCCAGTGCGAGAAACTCATCCGGTTGATGGGCCTGGTCTATACTGCCTGGGCCCATGATGACGGTCTGCATCCCCATCTGGTTCATATAGGGACCTTCGGTGCCGAAGGCGACCGCACCGGCGCTGTAGCCGGTCAGTGCCTCAGCAACCTTGACGATCGCAGATTCTGCCGGCGTTTCCATGGCCGGGGTGCCCTCGAACAGTGAGATCCGCTCGAATGCCAGGCCACTGCCCTGCAGGCGTTCCCCGATGCGCCTGTCGATCTCGCCGCGCAGTTCGTCGAGGTCCATGCCGGGGAGGGGACGGATGTCGAAATGCAATTCACACTGAGCGCAGATCCGGTTTGGATTGTCTCCGCCGTGGATGTGCCCGAGGTTGATGGTCGGCACCTCGACCGCAAAAAGCGGGTTGCGGTAACGCGCCTGCAGATCGCTACGCCAGTCAATCAGTTCGGCCATGGCCTGATGCATGCCTTCGAGCGCGCTGACCCCCAGCGCCGGGTCACTGGAGTGTCCGGACCGCCCCTGCAGTCGGATGGCCTCCATGGCGATACCCTTGTGCAGGCGAATCGGCCGGAGTCCGGTCGGTTCGCCGATTATCGCGTGGCGACCAAGGCGGTGGTGGGTGTCGAGCAGTGCCCTGGCGCCGCACATATCGCTCTCTTCATTGGCGGTGGCAATCAGGATCAGTGGCTGTTGCAGCCTGCTGAGATCAGTATCTCTGATGGCCTCGAGCACCAAGGCGAAGAAGCCTTTCATGTCGCAGGTACCCAAGCCATACCAGCGATCATCGCGTTCGGTCAGCGTGAACGGGTCGGAGCGCCAGCGCGCCTCGTCGTAGGGCACCGTGTCGGTATGGCCGGAGAGCACCAGACCGTCCGGCCCGCTGCCCGCAGTCGCGACCAGGTTGAACTTGCCCGGGTGGTTCGCGATCGGCAGACGCTGGACTCGAAAGCCAGCGGTTTCGCACCAGTCTGCAAGATGATCGATCACCCGGACATTGGACTGGTCCCATTCCGGGCTCACGCTGCTGACCGAAGGCGAGCCGATCAGGCGTTGCATCATCTCGTGGAGCTTCGGGTGTTTCATCGTTCAAGCCTGGACCATGCCGTTACGGCCGTCCAGTCCGGCTGAGTTACCATCCGTCCATGGTTTTTCACGATTGGCACAATCCCGAGGAGTACGCCTTTACCCACAATCTCAGTAGCGCACAGTGGGCATGGGAATTTCTGCGCAGAAATTCCGATTATCAGGAGGAGTGGGCTGCTTTCAACGAAGTCTGGCAGGCGCTGGAGGCGGCCCCATGTTCTGCGCGACGGGGCTTATCGAAATCTGCCGTCTTTACCACCATGATCGCAGGTGGGTGGAGTCTCAAGTCGTGGCCCGTTCGCCCCGACCTTGATAGGCATGCGGGCTATGAGGCATAGCGGAGGATCTGTCCTTTGAACGGTTGCGCGAGATAGTCTGCGTTCTCGGGTTTCGACTGACTGTGGGAATAGCCCAGGCCCACCATGTGCCTGCTGAATCGCGCGTGATTGCCGCGGCCCGGATCGACGATGATGACATCGCAATGTGGCTTGGCATGCTGGTCGATGAATGCAGCCAGTAAATCGACGTACTCTCTTTCGTACAACAGATCGCTGCCTATGATGAGATCGAACTCACCGAGGCCGCTATCTTCGTCGCTCCATGCCGTTCGTATGAAGGGTATTTCTCTATCGTCGTTGAGCTTGGCGTTCTTCTGCAGAAAACTTTCCGCTTCCGGGTGGTGGTCCGTGGCCGTGATGTCGGCCGAGCGGTGATTGAGTACCAGGCTTGCGAGTCCGATACCGCAGCCGACTTCCAGTATGCGTTTTCCGGCAATTTCAAAGTCGAACATGAGATGGGCGAGTATCTCACCCGAAGGCCAGACCACGCCAAACAGGGGCCACATGGCGGACGAAATGCCCAGCGCTTCCGCGACACCATCGGTATCGCTGAATTGCTGGTTGTCCCGCAGTGTCCGGATGTGGATATCCACATCGCCGAACTCGATGGTCTGATAACGAACGCGCAGCAGCGACATAAGACGCCCATCCGGTCGATGTGGTGCAGCAGCTCCGGCTCAGGCCGGGTTCGCCCCGTGGCAATTACAGTACACAGATCAAGGTGGCTTGACCAATGAACAGGATCTGGGCGATGCATGGTGGTTCAAGACAGACGGTGGTGTCGGTGGTATGCCGAGTCATGGGGTTGAAATGAAGCCGGCGTTTGACGGGTCTGATCAGCAAGGTCTCATTCCACGGAATTGCGAACATGCTTCGACCGGGTTTTTTCAGATCTGCGGTGCTTGTCGCGCTGCTGATCGTGCTGGTTTCCGTGGCTTGCGGGCGTGACAACAACGGTTTCGATCTTGCCGGCGCCCTGGTGCCCGCAGACCAAATCCATCTCGGCGGACCACCGCGCGACGGCATTCCTTCAATCGATCGGCCTAAGTTCATTGTGGCGGCCGACGCGGATTTTCTCGCCGATACCGACCGGGTGCTCGGGCTGGCGGTGGATGGACAGGCCAGGGCCTACCCCATAGCCATCATGAACTGGCACGAGGTGGTCAATGATCGTGTCGGCGAAGAATCGGTCGCGGTCACTTACTGTCCCCTGTGCGGAACCGGGATGGCTTTTTCGTCTGGTGTTGGAGGCAGGCAGCTGACCTTCGGTGTATCGGGGCTGCTCTATAACAGCGATGTCCTGCTCTACGACCGTGGGACGGAATCACTCTGGAGTCAACTGCTCATGCAGGCCGTGGCCGGCCCGCTGAAGGGTGAACAGCTGACCCCAGTACCGCTGACACATACGAGTTGGAGCGCCTGGACGACAGAACATCCCGATACCAAGGTGCTTTCCACCGAAACAGGCTTCAGGCGGGATTATGGTCAGGACCCCTATGCCGGGTATGCGGAAAACTCGGAGGTCTATTTCCCGGTAAGCGCGAGTTCACGCCGCTATCACCCCAAAGAGCGTGTGCTGGGCCTGGCGGTCGATGGCCGGTTCAAGGCGTATCCGTTTGCCGAGCTGTCACGAACCGGGCACAAAGAGATCAGTGACAGATTTGCGGGCCTCGATCTGACAATCCGTTTTGATCGGACGGCCGAGAGTGCGCGGGCATTCGACACGGAAGGCAGGGAACTCACCGCGGTCTCGGGCTTTTGGTTTGCCTGGTTCGCGTTCCATCCTGAGACCGAAGTATTTTCTGCGGATAATGCGGGCGTGGACTGAACGCTCGACCCTGGCGGGCAGAACCGGGGTACTCCCAAATAACCTTGCTTTACGTGTGTATTTTATTTCGGTCACCCAGCGTGCGCTTGGCTTGTCGCCAGCTGGAAGCACCTCGGATCCATGCGGGATGGGACCAACCCGCAGGAGCAGAGGATGAGATCAAACATTGGACTTTGCGAAAACGGCGTCTGTTCCGCTTATACTTCAGGTTCCAAATCAGAACGACTATAAGGAGGAGTTATGCTGACGCATTGCAGGCGCGGGGTGAAAGTGGCTCTGTTGTCGACGGCATTTGCCGTTTCATCTGTCCATGCTTTCGAGGGTGATCCGGCCCAGGGCAGGGTCAAGGCTGAAAGCTGCCTGGGTTGCCACGCCATCCCGTCATATTCCAACGCCTACCCCAACTATCATGTGCCAAAGGTGGGTGGGCAGAACGAGGCCTACGTCGTCTCAGCATTGCTTGCCTACCGCAAAGGGGCCAGGGGGCACGACACCATGCATGTGAATGCAAGCAGCCTGAGCGACCAGGACATTGCGGATATCGCCGCGTTTTTCTCAACGGTTGGAAAATAGGCGAGGTAAAAAAATGAAAAAAGCTATCTATCTCGCGGTTCTGTCTGCCGCATTGAGCGCCAGTCCGATTATTGCCGGTGGCGACCCTCAGGCCGGCAAGGAAAAATCCGCTGTGTGCGCCGGCTGTCACGGTGCCGACGGTAACAGCATCATTGGTGCCAACCCGAGGCTTGCCGGACAGTATGAATCCTACCTGTTGCAGGCGCTGAAACGCTACAAGTCCGGCCAGCGGGAAAACATGCTGATGGCGAATATGGTTGCCACTCTCAGTCTCCAGGATATGAAGGACCTGGCGGCCTGGTTCTCCAGTCAGGATGGGAGTGTATTGGTGGTCCTGCCTGACGAATAGGATCTGCGGAACGTGAAAAAGAAAGGGCGATCATATGATCGCCCTTTGTGTTTGCGTGCCCGGCAGGCCGCACTTGCTGTTTTCTACTCGGGCAGATCCTCTGCGCCGTAGTATTTCGCCAGCTTCCTTATTTCATCATCTGTCAGCTCGTGCGACACACTCTGCATGCGATCGTAGAGATCGTTGCTGCGATCCGACTCCTTGAAGGCCATCATGCTGGCCTCCAGGTATTGCCTGACCTGGCCGGCGAGAATCGGTGCGACTTCGACGTGGTCGTCTTTCTCCACGATATCCTTGTCATGGCAACTGTCGCAGACCTTTACCTCCAGCAGCGGATCACCTCCCACCATGGGCGCGCTTTCCAGCGAGGCGAACCAGGCGCTGATGTGGACCATCTGCTCTTCTGACATCTTTCTGGTGGCCTTTTTCATGTCGCTGCTCTCTCTGATCTCTTTCTTGAAATCATGGAGCTGCTTGAACGTGTAGGTCGCACGCTGGCCGGCGATACTGGGAACCTCTATATCGTCACTGATGCCGTCTTCGTTGTGGCACTTTTTGCACTTGAATTTTTTCGCCAGCTGCTTGCCTTGCTTGCTGTCACCTGTGGCTACCAGGTCAAATTTTTCCTTGGTCCATTCGAAAGACGCTGGATCTTCCGCTGCAGCTGTCTGCACCAGGCCGGCAAGCAGGATTGCCAGGATGAGAGCACGACACATGTGGGATTCCTCCTATCGATTTGCTCGTACTGTTGTACGCGTATATTGATTCGTTTGTTTAACCGCTCAATTGTACCCGACCTGGAATGAAGATTTCGCGGATGGGCAAAAAATCACAAGGAAGAGTAGGTGATTGGTGGTCGGTGCCGCTGTGGGTTACCGAACTTCCCGCATGGACCACTAGACTGTTTGATATCTCTTCAGTCGATATTCGATCCACAAAGCCAGATGCCGGCCCTGATCTGTCTGTTACCTTCTATTGCAGATATTCGGGCTCATATTCGACGATCTGGCCGGTTCGCATATAGGGTTGGGTCACGGTCCGGTAGTAACGTGGTCCGTTTCTGAGCCAGCGCCACCAGGAGTCTTTCCACGGCTCCGGCATCTCATCCAGCAGCCAGAACCTTTGCGGGATCGGTTCTGGCGGTGACGGCTGCCCGGGGATGTCGATTTCCGCCATGACCACGCCGGCGCCCTGCCGTGCGCCGCGTCGGGCCAGTATCCTGCCTGAGGCGTCGACCACCATCGCCTCGCCCAGGTAGGCTGAGTCGTAAGGGACATCCGGAAGATCAGGGCTCCAGAAACCGTTGAACGGACCTGCATGAGAACCGTGGATTACGGGCACGCCGAGTAGACGCGCGAAACGTACCGGCGCCTGCTGCAACATGTGGATGTTGGTCGTGCGCAGGGGGTTTTCGATGTCGACGTCGTCCGGCAGGGTCCACCAGCAGGATCCGCCGATGGCCAGCTTCACCCTGCCGAGCATGCGGGTCGCGGTCTGTGATCGAATGAACTCCCAGCATAGCGAGGCACCCACCGTTCCGATCGGTGTTTCCAGAACCCCGTCGTCCTCTCCACCCTGGCAGATACAGTTCTCCCAGTAGGTTGGATAATCCTTGTCGTGCCTTTGTGTGCTGCCGTCAGGAAATACCAGAAGAAAGCTGTTGTGAACACGCTCGTCCCGTTGCGCGAGAAACGACCCCCCAATGACGCAGTGGCCCTGCCGGGCCAGACGTTTCATGAACCGCGCCGGTTCACCATCGAGGTCCCGGATCGCCGAAAGCATTTCGGGGTGGAAGGCCGCAGCGGAGGTGAACATTTCGGGCAGCGCGATCCATTCGGCACCCATTCCCCGGGCCTCGAGAATCAACTTTTCCGCCTGCTCGAGATTTGCCTCCACCTTGCCAAGCCGCGGGGTCATTTGAATGGCCCCGACCCGAAGCTTCCGATGCGGCTGCGTTGCGGCCGGGTTCGTGCCTGTCAGGCTGGCTGTTAAAAGACCGGTCGCCAGGTACCGGTTGAATCGGCGTCTGCTGATCATGGCAGTTCCTCATTGCTGATTCAGGGCACTAGTGGGCCAAGTGGAAAGTTCTGTAACAATCAGAGCCACTGTGCGAGTGTGAATCAAGGCGCGTTTCGCAGGCAATGGCCCCTCCCTTGGCAAGAAACGCAACACC
>Ga0265303_10000476_pt1 | contig 22693 bp, 20 predicted proteins | sample Helome_2_FD_192494 | JGI IMG/M metagenome (GOLD analysis project Ga0265303, IMG submission 192494) | Marine sediment microbial communities from subtidal zone of North Sea - Hel_20160317 (Illumina Assembly) | ecosystem: Environmental > Aquatic > Marine > Subtidal zone > Sediment ... | reverse complement strand
CATGGGTGTGCATGTCATCCGGGTCGATGCCGAGGAGCGCTTTCTGGCCGCGCTCGATGGCGAGGCCGACCCGGAACAGAAGCGCAAGATCATCGGCAACCTGTTTATCGAGGTGTTTGAGGAAGAAGCGGGCAAGCTCAGTGGCGAGACCGGGTGGCTGGCGCAGGGAACCATCTACCCGGACGTGATCGAGTCGGCCGGTGCGAAGACCGGCAAGGCGCACCTGATCAAGTCACACCACAACGTGGGTGGTCTGCCGGAAGACATGAAGCTGGAGCTGCTCGAACCGCTGCGCGAGCTGTTCAAGGACGAGGTGCGCAAGCTCGGTGTCGAACTCGGCCTGCCGTATGACATGGTCTACCGCCACCCCTTCCCGGGGCCGGGGCTGGGTGTGCGCATCCTCGGCGAGGTGCGCAAGGAATATGCTGATTGCCTGCGCCTTGCCGACCATATCTTCATCGAGGAGCTGCGACGTCACGAGCTGTATGATGCCGTCAGCCAGGCCTTTACCGTATTCCTGCCGGTCCGTTCCGTGGGTGTTACCGGCGACGGTCGGCGATATTCCTGGGTAGTGGCACTGCGCGCGGTCGAAACCATCGACTTCATGACGGCGCGCTGGGCGCACCTGCCGTATGAATTCCTCGACCTGGTCTCCCGCCGTATCATCAACGAGGTGCCGGACATCTCGCGCGTGACCTATGATATTTCCGGCAAGCCGCCGGCGACCATTGAGTGGGAATAGGGGCAGATACAAGTAACAAGATACAAGTAACAAGATACAAGATACAAGATACAAGATAAAAAAGGTGTTCCGTTATACAGCTCAACAAGTGGCTCGTATCCTGAGATCTGTTCTTGTATCTTTTCTCTTGTTACTTGTATCTTGTTACTTGTATCTTGTTACTTGTATCTCGCCGCGCCTGCCTGTGTAGATGAATACAACGCCGACATCACCCCGCGATACTCACTGGATGCAGCGGGCGCTGGAGCTTGCCAGGCGCGGCGCGGCTGCCGGCGAAGTGCCGGTTGGTGCCGTGCTGGTGCGTGATGGCAGTGTGCTGGCAGAGGGCTGGAACCGGCCGATTGGCAGCCACGATCCGACGGCACATGCCGAGGTGGTGTGTTTGCGCGAGGCCGGTGCATTGACCGGCAACTACCGGCTGGCGGATACCACCCTGTACGTCACGCTGGAACCCTGCCTGATGTGCGTGGGTGCCATGGTGCACGCCCGGGTGGCGCGACTGGTGTATGCCGCCGATGACCCGAAGAGCGGGGCAGTCAAAACCGTGTGCCGTGGCTTTGACCTGCCCGGACTCAATCACCGGGTCGAGATCCACAGTGGTGTACTTGCGCAGGAGTGTGGCGACATTCTCCGGGAGTTCTTCCGCGGCCGTCGCGCGTAACGGCCGGTTTGATTTTCGGTGCGTGCGCAGTACACTGTTAAGTAACAAGGATTCCGCACATGCGCCTGATTATCTTTACGCTCTCCGTTTTACTGCTGTTCTGGCAATCACCTGCCTGGTCCGACAATGACAAGCCGGTTGACTATGCACCGGTCAGCGTGAACATGAAGCTGCTGCAGGTGTCCGAGCATGTCTGGTTCGTGCAGGGCGAGCCGGGCGTCGCGACCGATAACGAGGGCTTTATTTCCAATGCCGGCTTCGTCGTGACCGGCGCCGGTGTGGTGGTGTTCGATGCACTGGGCTCCCCGTCGCTGGCGGATGCCCTGCTGAATAAAATCCGCATGGTCACCAGCGAGCCCATCGTCCGGGTCATTGTCAGTCACTACCACGCGGATCATATCTACGGCTTGCAGGTGTTCGAGGACCTCGGCGCGGAGATTCTTGCACCGGTCGGTGTCGAACGCTATCTCGAGTCCGAGCAGGCGCAGGAACGGCTGGAAGAACGGCGCTTCACCCTGGACCCCTGGGTGAATGACAACACCCGCCTGGTCTACCCGGATGTCCTGCTGGAAGAGGGCGCCCACTTCCGGCTGGGCGATGTCGAGTTCATCGTGACGGTCGTCGGCAACGCGCATTCGGACGGTGACCTGACCCTGTTCGTGGTGCCGGACAAGGTGCTGTTCTCGGGTGATATCATCTTCGAGGGCCGGGTGCCGTTCCTGGGTGATGCCAACACTGCACGGTGGGTGCAGGTGCTGACGCGCATGGAGCGCGAGAAGCTGGTGGCACTGGTGCCGGGACATGGCGGGGTTGCGGAAGATCCCAATGCAGCAGTCGGCCTGACGCGTCGCTATCTCGCATTTCTGCGCGAGCATATGGGGGTGGCCGTGGATGCATTCGAGCCGTTCGACGATGCCTATGCGGCCATCGACTGGGGCGAGTTCGAACAACTGCCGGCCTTCGCCGAGGCAAACCGCCGCAATGCCTACCAGGTCTACCTGTCCATGGAGGCGGAACTGCTGGGCAACAAGTAGCCGCTGCCTGCCTGACTACAGCGCAGGCGAATCGAACTGGATGGTCTCGCGCGGTGTGGTTGAATCGGCCGTCCTGGTCTCGGTCATCCATACCAGCACATCGTAATAGGTGCGGATATTCTCGACATAGCGGACCGGTTCCCAGCCGCGTGCATACCCATGGCGCGTCTGCTTGAACCATTTTTTCTTGCTGAGCAGGGGCAGGTTCTTTTTGACATCGACCCAGCGGTCCGCGTTGCCCTTGTTTTTCTGCGTCAGCTTGCGGGCATCTTCCAGGTGGCCCAGGCCGACATTGTAGGCGGCCAGCGCCAGCCAGGTCCGGTCGGGTTCGGTGATGCGCTCGGGAATACGCTTGATAATCCCCGCCAGGTAATCCGCGCCACCCATGATGCTTTGTTCCGGGTCGCGCCGGTTTTCGATACCGACGTCCTTGGCGGCGGCCTGCGTCAGCATCATCAGCCCGCGGACCCCGGTGGGGGAGACGGCATCCGGCTCCCAGTGTGATTCCTGGTAGCCAATGGCCGCGAGCAGGCGCCAGTCCATGCCGATGTTGTCGGCGGCCGTCATGAACAGTTCCCGGTACTGCGGCAGGCGTTGCTCGATATGTGCAAGGTAGCTGCGCGTACCGACGTAATCGAATTTGCGGATATGACCGTAGTAGCGCTCGATCAGCTGTGCCAGGGTGCCATCTGCCTTGATGCGGTTGAAGAAGACGGTCGCGGACAGGAACAGGCTGTCGTCATCGGATTGCGGGAACGCCCAGGCGAGCGGCTCGGGTTCGCTGAGATCGAACGCCGGCCTGAGTTCCGGGTAATAGCGCCGGTTCACGGACAGCTCGTTGGAATCGGCAATGGTGTAATCAATCAGCTGCTGCCAGACGAGTTCCAGCAATTCCTCGCTGCCCTGTTCCTCACCGGTGTGCCAAACGAGGTCGGGGTACGTCTCGCGCAATTCCTCCAGGCGTTCCTCGTGGCTGCTGCCGGCCACGACTTCCAGGCGTCCGTCCAGTTCGGCCGGGCTTGCGGGTTTGCGATTGCCGCTGCGATAGATGAGTTGCGGTGTAATGGTGTGGTAGACGGGGCCGAAGCGCACCTTGTCCTTGCGCTTTTCGGTCACGGTCAGCCCGGCGGCGGCAACATGGGCATCACCCAGTGCCGTCAGCGGCAGGATGTCATTGAAGTTCGGAGGTATTACAATGCGCAGCTCGACATTGAGGTAATCGGCAAAGCGTTTGGCCAGCTCATATTCGAAACCGGTCGGACCATCCGGACCCACGTAATAGGTCGTGGCGCTGTTGCGGGTAATGACGATCAGTTCGTTATCCGCCTGGATGCGTTCCAGGGTGTTGGGCAGGTTGTCGCAGGCTGTCAGCCAGACCGGCAGCGCAGCCGCCAGGACCATGCGGAGCATGGCGATCCGGGTCAGGCATGCGCTAGAATGTGATGCTTTCTTCATGACAGGATATACGACAGCAGTTGCGTCAATTCAGCCGGCCTTGCAGCGCCCCCTGCTGGCCGCATAAACCGGAATTATAATGGGGGAATTATAGCCCAGGGGCCATCGAATTATCCAAGTTTGTTAACTATATACACCATCTGGAGAGGTACCGAAGTGGTCATAACGGCACCGACTCGAAATCGGTTGGGGGAGCAATCCCCACAAGGGTTCGAATCCCTTCCTCTCCGCCATTTATCAGATGTTTAAGTGTTCACCTCCTTGGCGCCTGGATCGAAGTCAGGGATTTCGTCAAGCGCCTGCTATCCAATGACAATGACGGATCTCGCCATCAGCGTTTCATACTGAATACCGGCGCCGGGCGTACCCTTCTGATCGCCCACAATATCGATCTGGCTGAGCCCGTACCGGTTGGCATCGGCGACCGCGTCCAGGTACGCGGCATGTATGAATGGAATGACCCGGGCGGCCTGATGCACTGGGCGCATCACGATCCTCTGGGCATCGAAGACGGTGGCTACGTTCGATTTCGAACGATTGTATATCGTTAACCGAACCACCGGTGCTATTGTGAGGGAAGGCACGGTTACGCTGGAGCAGGACAATGACAGGCAAACATTCGCGGTTAATGATTAACAGATCTGCTGTTCTCGCATTGATAGCGATACTGCTGTCGGCTTGCACAGGAATGCGGCCCGGGTATGAAACACCGAACGTCAGCGTGCAGTCGTTTCGGGCTGTTCCATCAACAACGGGTGCGAGATTGCCGTCGTTCGAAATCGGCCTGCAGGTCACCAATCCAAATCTTGAGCCGCTCGAACTCGCCGGCATTTCCTACACAGTCAGTCTCGACGGAAAGGACGTCATCAAGGGTGTGGGTAATGAGCTGCCGGTTATCGAAGGCTATGGCGAAGGCACGTTCACCGTAACCGCCGCGTTCAATGTGATAGCCGGCATTCAACTGATGCGTTCGCTGATGAGTAAATCCGGTGATACCTTTGATTACGCCTTCGAAGCCAAGCTCGATCCGGGCGCGTTCAGTCGCAAGATTCGCATCCGGGAGAGCGGCACGATTTCACTGGCAGAGGTGGAAAACTAAAGAGAGGCCAGGCGGCGTTGGTCCCCGGGCCCGGGGTGAATCTGACCCGCTACCACGGTCCTATACGCTGATGCTTGAAACCATCATTACCAAATAGTATTAGTTATTGGTAATCCTGAGACAGTGGTGGATATTATGAGCAAAAACACCAGTATCGCTCTGGGTGATCATTCCCAGAATTTCGTGCACGAACTGGTATCACGAGGCCGTTTCGGCTCTACCAGTGAGGTTATACGGGCCGCTTTGCGGCTTTTGGAGGAGCAGGACGCAAGGCTGGCAGCGTTGCGGAAGGCCATACCGGATTGCGTGACGTCTGCACAGAGTTGACTGATAACCCCGAGCTGGGAAAACGCCGGGATGAGCTACACAAGGGGTTGTGTGTTTACCCGTCTGGCAAGCACCTGGTCTTTTATCTCGCCATGGACAAGGATATTGATGTTGTGCGTATTCTGCATGCGAGCATGAATATCCTCCGTCATCTGGGATAGTCGTACCAGGCATACACACAGCCCGGTTTGAACCAGCGTAGAAAGAACGTAATAAGAGTGAAAGCAGGACATCCATAAAATAGCGATATTACAGGGCAGGAGCCAACAGGGGAGAATGGCGCAACTGTTTGAGTAAAAGAAAGTTACTGTATTACGAGTTCGACTCGAAATCGGTTGGGGGCGTTAGCCCCACGTGGGTTCGAACCCCACCCTCTCCGCCATTTATCAGATGTCTATCGTTTTACCTGCGGTGTCCATTTCTCGCGGCGGGCCGTGCGGGATAGAGAATTTGTCATAATATTCCCCGCTGCCGGGCGCATTCCTGTTTTACCGGCGGTAATTGCTACCGGTGGCAGGGTCATTCACTCTATTGTTAAGCACATCAGGGGACAGACATGAGCCTGGGCTTGATCATTAATGTCAAAGACGATGCCGACCTCTTGATAAGAAATATTGACTATCATGAATCCGTCGGTGTTGATTACTTTTTGGTTTCTGAACGGGGTTCCTCTGCCGCGGAGCTCGAGAAAATCAACGACTTCGCCAGCCAGCGCCCTAATGTCGTTGTTTTCAAGCAGAATATTGCCGACATGGTCCTGGATTCCCCGGAGTTCATCAGGCTGCGGATCATCCTGTTTGAAAAATACCACGCCACCTTTACAAGCAACTGGGTGGCAGTGATCGACACCGATGAGTTCCTCCTTCCCGTATCTTCCTCTATTCTGCATGCCGGCATACTCAAGACGGCCAATTTAGTCGCGCTTCCCCGCTATAACGTCGCTTTGCCCAGGGCCGGAGTTGACGCGTTCTACGAAAAACTGGCCAGTCCCGAATTACTGCTTCAGCAGGAAATCATCGTCAAGCCTATTACGCTTTCACCAGAGAAGATGCGCGAGGAACCCGACATCCCCTGGGTTATGCACAGGGTCGGACCGAAAGTCATGACCAGTATAAAATCCGTCAGCGACATCGCTATGGGTTTTCATGATCTGGTCAGTGACACTGCGGTGGTCCGTGGTTGCCCGCAGGATTTGCTCATTTTGCACCTGCCCTTCAGCAGCTATGAGCGCTTTGCCAGGAAAGTCGCCAATATGAAGGCCCATCTGGAAAATGTCGGCCATACCCTGAAGCCGGGGGAGGCCTGGCACTGGCGTCGCTGGGTAGCAGAGTTGATCGATGAAGAAAGCATAAGGGTTGAGTTTGAGAAGCAGTTTTTTGCTGATACCGACCTGCTCAAGTTGCGACAGGAAGAGGTTGTCATGACCGCCGAGTGCTTTTTTCATACACTTGTCAATCAGCAGCCTGGATGCGCGCTGTTATGAAACCCGGAATAGCAGCCCTGCTTTTTCCCTCTACCGGCAATTTTCACAGGACTCAATCGGGGAGAATGGCGCAACGGGTTGAATGGAAAGCAAGCTGCTGGTGAATGATTTGACTCGAGACCGGTTCGGGGCCTTGCGCCCCGCGTGGCTTCGATAGCTGTCCTCTCCGCCAAACAATCAAGGCCCCGTACGGGGCCCTGGTTGTTGACATCCTGCCGGTCGTTGCCGGTGCTGGCTGACCTGCTCTAGCCGGCAGGTGGGCACTGCGGGTCGGATGACCAGACCAGCAGCGGCCGATTGGCATGACGCATGACATTGGCTGTGACGGATTCGTCCAGCGCGCGGCGTTCGCCGCCCTGGCCATGCGTCACCATGGCGATCAGATCGATATTCAGGTCATCGGTCCGCTGCAGGATTTCCTGGACCGGCGCCCGGAGTGTCGAGCAGTCGAGATGCACTGAGACGCCCGCATTCGCCAGTTCAACACCGTGCTGATCGATAAATTCCCTGCGCTTGCTCGCTTCGGCATCCTCGCCGCAATCCGGGTGGTCGTGGAACAGTATCACTTCAGTATTGAAGTGCTTTGCGAACCGTTGCACGCAGGGCAGAATAGCTGCGGAGACCTCGGACCCGTCGAGCGGTACCAGCATGCGATGGAACAGGTGTTCCTGCTGCGGACTACGGGGATCGGCGCGCGTGGAGTGCAGGATGAAGACGGGGCAGGGCGACTGGCGCACGACCTGCTCGGTAATGCTGCCCTGGCGGATATTCTCCAGCCCCGAGCGACCATGCGTGGACATGAGCAGTAAATCCGGGTCCGTCTGCACCGTGAACCGGGTGATTTCCTCAACGGGATCACCCGCGCGCAATTCGGCCCCGACCTTCCAGCCGTCATTACGCAGGTCGTCGAAGTAACCCTTGAGCAGGGGATGACCTGCCGCGTCATCGTTGCTGTGCCCGCCGGCGGGGTCCTGCACATGCAGCAGGAATACCTCGGTGGCCTCTGCCTTGCCCAGTTCCCTGATATAGCCGAGGGTCTCGGGGAACATTTCGCTGCCGTCCAGGGGCACCAGAATTTTCTCCAACATGCTCTATCTCCTCCGGTTTTAATTCTAGTCTATTTTGTCCGCATTTTGGCGGCCCCTGGCCTGTATTGGCGGACCGGTCGACTGGCTCGTAGCGTGCTGACTGTCTGGTGTACGTTTAGCATAAGGATTCGGGCACCTTATTGACACGTGTCAATAGAAGACCATTAGAATTCGTGGTCACCATCGATTGTATGATTCACTTTGTAATTCAGGGTGGATACGTGGGCCGGCACCACGAGAGAAGCTCTGGCTGTGCCGGGCGCCTGCAGCGGGCGGCCTGGCCCGGTGTATTGCTGTACGGGATCAAGGTAACCTGCCGGAAATGAACGAACAACACGATGCCGGTATACTCGCCGGCATTGCTCATTATTGACCGCCTGGCCGGATGGTTATAACTGGCACCACAGTGTGGACACCGATATGAAACAATCCCGCATCTGCATCTTTGGCGAAGTGCTGTTCGACCATTTTCCCGATGGCAAGCGGGTACTCGGTGGCGCGCCGTTCAACGTGGCCTGGCACCTGCAGGCATTCGGTCTTGCGCCCCGTTTTATCAGCCGGGTCGGGGCGGACGCCGAGGGCGAGTCCGTACTGGCCGCCATGCGCGACTGGGGCATGGACACGCAGGCCGTGCAGATCGACAGTCAGCGGCCGACGGGCCGGGTCAGCGTGCAGATCGTCGACGACGAACCCGCCTACGACATCGTGGCCGACTGCGCCTATGATGCGATCGAGTTGCAGCCCGGGCAGGTCCCGGCGGGTGCCTTTATCTATCATGGCACCCTCGCCATCAGGTCGCCGGTCTCGCGCCAGACCCTGGAAACCCTTATCCGGGACACCGACCCCGCGAGCGTGTTTCTCGATGTCAACCTGAGGCCGCCCTGGTGGGACCGTGACGGCGTCATGCAGGGGATAAATGCATCTGACTGGGTCAAGCTCAACGGTGACGAGCTGGCCCTGCTGGGTGCGGAACAGTCCGGCGAACTGCTTGCGGAGTACAACCTGGCGGGCCTGATCGTGACCATGGGTGCGGAAGGCGCCCGGGCCTGGACGGCAGACGGCGAGCAGTACCTGGTACGGCCGGGCACCGCAGTCAGGCTGGTGGATACCGTGGGTGCCGGTGATGCCTTCACGGCGGTCGTAATCCTTGGCATCATCAGCGGCTGGTCACTGGCCGTGACACTGGAGCGGGCGCAAATCTTTGCCTCACAGATCGTCGGCCGGCGCGGTGCGACCGTGCATGACCGCAGCTTTTACGCGCCCCTGCTCGAGGCCTGGGGTCTGCCCCCGGCAACCAACGGATAGAGACATGTACGAACAGGTATCACACTCACTGCTCAACCGCCTGCTGGACCAGCTCAGCCCGGAGATCCGTGAGCAGGACCTGCGTCATTTCTATCTGCGGCTGGGCGCGAATTTCTATGCCATCCATTCGCTGTTTCAACAGCTCTACGGGGAACGCGATGACTTCGAGGCGCAGATGCTGCGTCTCATCGAGGTGCTGGCCCGTCATGACCTGGCGCGCGATCCGGAATTGCGGGAGCTGGACCGCCAGCGCGAGGAAAATCACAACTGGTTTCTGGGCCAGGAATGGGTCGGCATGGCGCTGTACGCAGACGGCTTCGCCGGCAACCTGCAGGGGCTGGAGGCCAGGCTGCCCTACCTGCAGGACCTGGGTATCAACATGCTGCACATCATGCCCATGATGAAATGCCCCAAGGGCGCCAGCGACGGCGGCTATGCAGTGAGTGACTTTCGGGTGCTGGACGAGCGCGTCGGCAGCCTGGCGGATCTGCGCTCGCTGGCCGCTTCACTGCGCCAGCGCGGCATACTGCTGACCCTGGACGTGGTGGTCAATCACACCTCGAACGAGCACGAGTGGGCCGCGCGGGCACGCGCCGGCGAGAAAACATACCAGGACTACTATTACTGTTTCGACAACCGTGACATCCCGGACATGTTCGAGGAGACCCTGCCGGAGATCTTCCCGGAAACCGCGCCCGGCAACTTCACCTTTGACGAGGCCATGGGCAAGTGGGTCATGACGGTCTTCAAAAATTACCAGTGGGACCTGAATTACACCAACCCGGCCGTGTTCATCGAGATGGTGGACATCATCCTGTACTGGGCCAACCAGGGTGCGGACATCGTGCGGCTGGATGCCGTCGCCTACCTGTGGAAAAAGATCGGCACCACCAGCCAGAACGAACGCGAGGCGCACCTGATCCTGCAACTGCTGAAGGACTGCTGCCAGGTTACCGCGCGCGGCGTACTGTTCATTGCCGAGGCCATCGTCGCACCGGTCGAGATCGCCAAGTATTTCGGCGAGGACGCCATCATTGCCAAGGAATGCGAGATTGCCTACAACGCCACGCTGATGGCGCTGCTGTGGAATGCCGTGGCCACCCGTAATGCCAACCTGCTCAACATCGGCGTGCGCAACCTGCCGAACAAGCTCGACCGCGCCACCTGGCTGAACTACATCCGCTGTCACGACGACATCGGCCTGGGTTTCGATGACAATGACATTCGCCTGGCCGGCTACGATCCCGTGCCTCACCGCCGCTTCCTGGTGGATTATTTTACCGGCGAATTTGCCGATTCGCCGGCGCGCGGCCAGCCGTTTGGCCGCAACCTGAAGACCGGCGATGCCCGTATCTCCGGCTCGCTGGCCTCGCTCATTGGCCTGGGTACGGCGCTGGAGCACGGCGACCCGGAGGAAATCGACCTGGCTGTACGCCGCGTCCTGCTGCTGCACAGCGTCATCATGTCCTATGGCGGTATCCCGCTGATCTACTACGGTGATGAGATCGGCACCCTCAACGACACCAGCTACCTGGCCGATCCCGCCAAGGCCAACGACAATCGCTGGCTGCACCGCCCCCGCATCGACTGGAACAAGGCCGAGCTGCGGCATCAGCACGGCAGTGTCGAGCAGCGTATCTTCGAGGGCCTGCAACGCATGATCGCCGTACGCAAGTCGGTGCCCGCCTTTGCCGACTTCAATAACCGCGAACTGCTCGAGACCGGCAATCCCCACCTGTTTGTGTATATGCGCAACGACCCGTTCCTGACGGGTGACAATATCCTGGTGGTGATGAACTTCGACAATGCCCCGCAGTCGCTCGACCTGGCCGACCTGCACAATCGCGGGCGTTTTGCCTATGGCGAGATCCAGGATCTTTACTCGGGTGAATCGCCTTCACTCTACAAGGACACGCTGGTGATACCGCCCTACCGGTTTTACTGGTTGAATGACCGGCCGACCTTCTAGCCAGGTCGTCAGACCCAAAAATGAAAAGCCCCGCCGGGTTGGGGCTTGCAGGATTAACGACAGCTGACCGTTGTAATCACGGGCAATCCAGCCGGCACTATTTACGCATGCGGACCATGCTCACGGTCGTTCACGGTGCATGTCATAATGCCGTCATGGGGCTGGGCGCAGACAGTGAGAAAAAGCAACAGCCGACGCTGCAACGGTCGTTGTCACTGCCGCTGACGACCCTCTACGGTCTGGGCAATATCCTCGGTGCCGGCATCTATGTACTCATCGGCAAGGTGGTCGGGCATGCCGGTGTGTTTGCACCGCTCTCGTTCCTGCTCGCCTCGCTGCTGGCCGGCCTGACGGCGTTCACCTATGCAGAGCTTGTGGCGCGCTATCCGCTGAGTGCCGGCGAGGCGGTGTATGTCAGGGAGGGTATCGGCCTGCGCTTCATGCCGGCACTGGTGGGTATCCTGATCATCCTGGCCGGCATCGTGTCGGCGGCCACCATCCTGCGCGGTTTTGCCGGTTACCTGCAGGTCTTTTTCACCGCCCCCGACTTTGCCGTCATCGTGGTCATGACGGTCCTGCTGGGTGGTCTCGCCGCCTGGGGTATCAGTGAGTCGGTGTGGACCGCGGCGCTGGTGACGCTGGTCGAGGTCGTCGGGCTGTTCATGATTCTGTGGGTGGCAGCACCCGCTGTGCTGGCGAGCGATGTGGCGTGGCCGGAGATGTCGCTGGCGACGGCAGACATGCACTGGGCCGGTATCTTCGTCGGCGGTTTCCTGGCTTTTTATGCCTTCATCGGTTTCGAGGACATGGTCAATGTGGCGGAAGAGGTGCGCGACCCGGTGCGTAACCTGCCGCGTGCCATCCTGGTGGCACTGGGCGTGTCGACGCTGCTGTATTTTCTGGTGGCAGTGGCCGCCGTGCTCAGTGCACCGGTCGAACAGCTGGCGTCATCGGATGCGCCGCTGGCGTGGCTCTACTCGCACCTTACCGGACGCGATCCGGTAACCATTACCCTGATCAGCCTGTTCGCCGTCATCAACGGGGCGCTGATCCAGGTCATCATGGCCTCGCGCGTGGCTTACGGCATGGCGCGGCAGGGCTGGCTGCCGGCGCTGTTCGGCCGGGTCAGCGCCATGACACGCACACCGGTGTTCGCCACTGCCAGTGTGGCGCTGTTGTTGCTGGTCATGGCGCTGTGGCTGCCGCTGGAGACACTGGCCAAGGCGACCAGTTATTTCCTGCTGCTGGTGTTTACCCTGGTCAACCTGTCACTGTGGCGCCTGAAGCGCCGGACCGCGCAACCGGCCGGTGTCATCAACGTGCCCGGCTGGGTGCCGGTCTGCGGGTGTCTTGCCTCTGCGGCGTTTGTGCTGGTTCAGGGAACGCTTGATCTCGGCCTGCTGCAGGGTTGAGCTGTCAGCTCAGCTTGTCCCTGACATCCCGTACATTGTTGATCAACCGCTCCTTGTTCATATCAGGTACTGTCTCTAACCGGCTCACGCGTGCTGCATAAGTTTGGGTCACTTCCAGTAGCTGGTTCACGGTATCCTGTCGCTGGACTTTGCCGAGGCCGCAATTTCCTGCGAAGCGCTCAACCGCCTCGGCAAAACCGGCCGGCTCGTTACTGCCCGGCGGGATATCACCGTAGTAACCAAACGACATCACGGCCAGCATATCGTGTTGCGAGTATGCGCGCATGGGGGCCGGGTCATAGACGGGTGTAAACCGGCGAATAGAGTCGGTCTGCATGATAGACAGGTTTTCCAGGTGCAGATCGCCGTTGCCGGTCAGTGCCGACATGATGAAACGCCTGAACAGGTGATATTTTGCTGCCACCGGGTCGGTGGCGATGGTGACAGTGGGCGTATCGATGGCCTGCGCAATCAAGTCATAGCGGTAACTGTAGTTGTCCGTGATGGGTGTACCCGAGGCGATGATCGAGAACAGCGTCTCGGTAAAGACCGGCGCATTGTCCACGTCACGGTCGAATCTTTCGACTGCCAGGGCAGACATGTCCTTGAACTGACAGGTCCAGTACCGCGGCACGTCGAAGCCGGCCTCGCGGTGCATGTCCATGGCCAGTGCCTCGAGTTCCATGATGCCCGGATAGCGATTGGTCTGTTCGAATTTCAGGACAATATCGGTAACACCGGGGGTCTTTTGCCGCGTGGGCAGCCCGATGCGCCCATCCCAGCCGGATGAAGGTATCGACAGCAACAGTTTCGGAATGGCGCCGCCGACACTGGGCGTTGGTCCGATGGTCTGTATCAGCACATCGACGTCATCCTCAAACCAGGTCATGAATTCCTTCAGTGAAAAGCCGAGCTCGTCGGAAATGGTGTTGATTTCGTGTACAGGTACGCTGTCGTACCAGGTTTGTGCCCTGGCGTCGTCCTCGAACAGGTCAAGGTGCCCGATGCCCCCGTGACCGGAGACTTTCAGGATTTCCCAGTCGGCATCAAATCCGCCAAGGCCGGTAGCTCCCTTCGAGGCGAGGTATTTCAGGGCGAGATTGCGCTGGAAATTTTCGGCATGCCTTGGCGGCACCAGCGCCTGCAGGGGGGGCAGTAAATCGAAGCGTTCATTGCGCTGCATCGTGATGGTTGTCTTGCCAAAGAACTCCGGCGCGTAGACGATGCCGAGGCCGGGCAGGCCGGCGTCCAGGTAGTCATCGTCGTAGGTGAACCGGCATTCACTGTCGGTAATGTACACGCGGCCCATACGGCAGGGCGCACCGCCCAGGCGGGTCCAGACAACCGCTTCCCGGTCAGTGCTCATGACGGAAACAGGGTGCCGTCCGCAACCTTTTCGGCCACGGGATTATCGGCGACCAGTTGTATGCGCAAGCCGGCCGCCCGCGCCAGTGCCTGGAAGGTCTTCAGGCTGATGGTCGGGTTACGCTTGGCGCGCGACAGTGTTTCCTGCCGGATTCCGGCGCGGGTGGCCAGTTCGCCCTGGCTGATATTCTGCTGCCGGGCGGTTTCTATGATGGTGCTGATCAGGTCGGTTACGTGTGTCTCTGTCATCATGGCCAGGTCCTGCACTTTTGATGGTTTAATCAAGTTCTCGGCAAAATAATAATAAAATTGATAGAAAACGCAAATATTGATATTGATAATATAGTCAAATACGTGTGTATTCCCAAAATATTTGACATATATATCAACTTTGTTGCTTTCGTGGGGTCGCCTGGAGGCGGCGTGGCGGCCCCTGGCAGGGGCTGTGACCGCCACGGGGGTCCGTTTCGACAGCGGCCGTGCCGGGGCAGTGGTGTTTGTTAACCTTGTCCTCCCGGTGGCGTTTTTACAGGCAAAGCAAAGGAAACGGAATAATGCCCAGATATCTGTTGATAATCCTGACGGCCGTGCTCGTACCGACTGTACAGGCAGGCGAGTTGCCCCCTGCATTCAAGGCGCACTACGTGGTGAAGAAGGGGCCGTTTGAGCTCGGGCACGCGGTCCGTGAACTGCAGTACGGCAGCGACGGTGAACTGGTATTCAGCACCGGCTCCGATACCACTGGTCTGTCCGAATTGCTGCATTCCGATCACATCAGGGAAACAACGCGCCTGAAGCAGGGCAATACGGGTGTCATGCCGCTGGAATACCGGTACGAGCGTAACGGCAAACGCAACCGCACCATGTCACAGCAGTTCGACTGGGAGCAGGGCAGCGTAACCAGTCGTATCGATGAAGTGGTCTATGAATACCCGTTTCCCCGCGATGTGGTTGACCAGAGCGCCTACCAGGTCAGCCTGATGGTCGACCTGGCGAGGGGAGGCCGGGAGTTCAATTATCCTGTAGCCGGTAAAAAGGCAATGCGTACCTACGAAATCCAGCACGTGGGTGATGAGCGCATCAAGACAGTCCTGGGTGAACTGAATACCGTTGTCATCCAGCGCAAGACCAAACGGAAGACGACCATGTGGTGTGCCTATGATCTCCACTTCCTGCCGGTAAAAATCCAGCATGAGGAAAAGGGCGGCACCTTTACCGCCTACCTGGAGTCGGTTGAAGGTTTGCAAAAACCCTGACTGTTTTTTATTGGCAGTGACATCAGCCTGCGTATTCGTGATTCTTCTTCATGGGTATAAAAAATAATTAATTCAATTGTTTAACTGTGCTTTGCGTTGCCTGGCAATACCTGCATCAAGATTTTGCATGCCCTTGACCGGCATGATATTTGAACCATTCCGTCAACTGGTTTAACCTTCCGCGCTCTGTCAGGAGAGGTGTCCGAGTGGTTGAAGGAGCACGCCTGGAAAGTGTGTATACGGTAACCCCGTATCGAGGGTTCGAATCCCTCTCTCTCCGCCATACAGTCTGGTCTCTGTCCTGCGTCTCTGCGGGGCAGGGGCAATCCAACAAGAATTCAGCAGCTTGGGCCGTATAAGAGGGGCTATTCAGGCCCTGAACCCGAACTCATTTCCGCGACATCCTCCCGAAATACGCAATCGTCTCAAACGCCAATTTTGCGAGTTCGGGTTTGGGGGAATGGCTTGGCAGACCTGGCTTGTATTATGAGTTAAGCGCTCTCTACACTCGGGCACTTGGAGAAGGGTGGTGTATCTGAAAGACAATAAGTAGTCACAAATCGGACCTTCAGACTGTACGGAAGATGGAACCGGCGTTGATTCCTAAATGGCAACTACCGGCCAGAAAAAGACCCTCCTCAATTTCCAGGGAAGGTCTTACTAGCAGCAGAACATGCCGTTCACACAATTCCTGGTTATCAATTAAAAGATTGGAATCAGTACTGAGTGAAAGCTAATGCGGTGACACTAATTGAGTGTCACCGCACTAGCTGGCTTAAAGATGACCAAGTTTATTAGAGGCCTAGCGCCATCATGGCTTCTTGAGCAAAGAAATCATGCGTAGCCTTGGTTGGATGTATACCGTCCCAGAACAGATAGCTATCTGGCTTCTTGCAAGCGAAAGGAGGTTGATTCGGTGTAACGCAAGCGTGTGTTACGTTATCAAAGTCACCTTTCTCTCCTTTTTCTATTTCTTGGAGGATCGTGAAAAGGTCAAATTTGACGATTGTGCCGTCGTTAATACCAGATTGAATGTCCGCCTGCACAAGCCCATTAAAGGTATTTGCAAAGTCCGTGGCTGTGGCAATGATCAAGCCTGATAACGCCGCCGGTAATTGCGCATCCAGGATTGCCATTGAGGGTGTCAGACCAATGTCAGGCACAGTCGCCCAGAGCAATGTTGATACACCACCTGAGATTAGCTGATTTATGCCGTCAGAGGTAAAACTTGCTGCTGGCACCAATACCGTACTTTTCGTCAACGCATTGGCCATTGCGGGAGTGAGGCCTTGGTTCGTGATCGCATCCACAAAGAACAAAACAGCATTAATTACATCATTACTGCCAATCTCAACGGTCACGAGGGCATCACCGGGAATTCCGCCCCTGTCTGTTATAGCTTGGATCTGTTCAGCAAAAGATACTCTACATGGCAGCGGCCCTAATGGTCCGCCAGGAATAGCTGTTGTGCCAGCCTGTGCATAATTGGTGCCGACAGGATTCTGGAGTACAGGCAAGGCACTATTAGCTACGCCCAGTGATTTCGCAAGTACTTCAACCCACGTTGATCCATTACTGAAGTGATGCCCACCTCTGGCGTAGGGTGAGTCTCCGGGTGCAGCATTCAAGAAGCTGGTCAGATTATCGTAAGGTGGCAGAGATTGCTCTCCGCAGGCGATGAATGCATTGCCTTCATCGGATAAACTGGTGCCGAATGCATGAATACCTGAAAAGACTTGATCATTTTTTGCCAGTGCATTCCCTGATGTCGAGACTAGCAAAGCCAGAAATAAGGTTCTTATATGTGTATACATCGATTTATCCTCTGCATAATAAATTTAGTTACTTGTTACCTACTCTGCCATCCCAGGACAGCCTGATTATTTTCGAAATCGTTTAATTATGAGACATATAATTCGGCATTTTCCATTGACTTAAATCAAACAGAATTGAATATCAAGCTTCTCCTTCATTTATAGAATCAGGAAATCTTAATTAGGACCGGGAATTGACGTCCGGATTCTAGCCCGGGAATGGCAACTTTCAGTACTTTCCTGACCTTTAAGCAAAATTTCTCTACGTCTGGGTTGGGTCGTTCTCTGCCGTTAAGTGGTTATTAATATTAGCCCCGCCTAAAGGACCGAGACCGGCCAACACCCGTCATTCTGGCGAAGGCCGGATTAGGGAGATTCAATACCAGTGATCTGCTGGGTCTTTAGTTAAAATGCGCGCTTACCCTGGCTAATGTATATCTGCAGGCATACGACGATACTGAATGCAATAGAGAGGCTATATGGCACATCTTTCAGCCTATTGGGTATTCGCCACCGCAATGGTTTTTGCATCCAGCGCTTCGGCGGCCTATGCGTCCGCCCCGGTCTTAGACTCTCCGCTCGTACTGCAAATCGAGTACCACAGCAATATCGGTGTCCAGGGAGGCAGTACGAATATCGCAGAGCCTGTGGCAATCGGCAACGATCTCTACGTGATTGATCAAGGCGCAAGGATCATCTCGATTGCGGCGGGCCCTGGAGGGTTACAAACCATACTGGATGGCTCCTCGCTTCCCGCCAATGTCACGCTGGCAGGCATTGCCGGTATCATCAACATGGCCGGCACCGGGAGTCAGGTCTTCGTAGGGTTTCATTCCACCACATTGCCGACTGGTTTCAACCCCCCCGCCCCGCTACCCGCTGACCCTAACTACCAGATCAACGAAACGCGCTACGATCTGATCTATGCCTATGACCGCGCCCCGGACGGCACGCTCAGCAACCCTGCCCCGGTCGCTGCGTTCGATGCGACTATCAACGGCCATCGTGGCGGTGCCATGCTCGTCCTGCCAGACGGGCGGTTACTCTACGCACGTGGCGACAACCTCGATCAGAATTACGATGGTCTTGCCGCCCCGCAGAATCCTGGCTCAACCGTGGGCAAACTCCTGATTCTCGACCCGGCTACCCAGGCCGTTGAGGTGGCAGCCATGGGTGTACGTAATCCCCAGCATATGACATATGCCGATGCGACGCAAAACACTCTCCTGTTTTCCGACATCGGCTGGACCGTAGCCGAGGAGATAAACGAGATCGCGGTTGCTGATCTGATCGACAGTACGTTCATCGAGAATTTCGGCTGGGGCCGCAATGCTGATGGTAACGCCCGGGAAGGCGGTTTCTATGTCAGTGTAGGTCCCGGGGGCACGGCACTGGGTCAGGCACCAATACCCGAGGCCGGTTTCTCGCAGCCCTTTGCGCAGTTCGGGCGCGATGACTATGCCGGGTGGTTCGCCGTTTCGGGGCCTGTAGTCTCGGCAAGCTCTTTCCAGGACATCGGTATGCTTTTCGGCGACCTCGTGCGAGGTGTACTGTTCGCGACAATTGACGGGGCCAGCGGTACGTTCAACGATGTATACAAAGTCGGGCTCGTCGATACAGCGGGTCAGCCAACGGACCTGCAATCTCTCCTTGGCGTCAGCCGTGTCGATCCACGGTTCTTCAACTTCGCGGATGGCAGCGCCGGGTTGCTCTCGGAGAGAACGGGCGACGTATTCCTCCTGACCGAAATCGCCGCTGTGGATACAGACGGTGATGGACTCGCTGATTTTGTCGATCCGGATCCTGACAATATCGATGCCGATGGCGATGGCCTGGTCGATGGTCAGGGAGGTATCGTGCCCGTTGCAAACCTGCCTGGTGGCATTGATCTGGACAATGACGGTTTTGTCGACGGCGAACAGGACTACGGGCTGGATGCCACCGTGAACAATCGTGGCGACGTCGCGCCACTCGGCAGCCCTGATAACCAGATTGATGCAGCAGACCTCCTGATCCTGCAGCGCTTCATTTTAGGTCTGGAAACGCCAACCCCGCTCGACATTGTCCTGGGTGATATGAATATGAATGGTACCCTGGACACCGCGGATATCTTGTTACTGCTCCAGTCTATACTGTAATCGAACAGGATACAGAACACGATTACTGAAGTCGTTCGCCCGTCTGCCAGCTTTACCGGGCCAAGGACGGCGTTGTAGTGCGACTTCAATCTCCGCGCAGAATCGCGAGTTGCCGAGCGCGTAATTCCCGTTGATCGCCTGCACATAAATCACGAACAAAGAACATCAGCATCGTAGGCAATAGAATTAGGTAAGTATGCACTATGTCTTGCACCGCAAATCCAGCCTAATGGCCGCTTACGCATAACGGTTGAGCCAAGCGGCGCGAGCCGACAGGCGAACATCCACAAGCACGACAGCCCACATACCCTCAGGCACAGTTTTGCCAGTCATTTGCTGGCGGCGGGTACCGATATTCGCACCATACAAACGTTACTGGGCCACAAGAATATCGAAACAACCATGATTTACACGCATATCACACCCAATTATGCAGATGTTTGCAGCCCACTCGACCAGTTGGGTAAGGACGCCTAAACACTCTGGCATAAAGCCTGCCCAATCACGGGCTGAATCGCCCCCGACTTGCTAGACACTTTTCAGCCATCCAAAATGGTAACAGGAGGATGGATGATGAGCGACAAGCGATACCCGGATGAGTTCAAGATCGAGGCGGTTCGGCAGATAGTCGAGCGGGGCCATAAGGTGGCCGAGGTAGCCATCCGGCTGGGCGTCAGCACGCACAGTCTGTACGCCTGGAAGAAGCAATTCGGGCCGGATGCGCCACAGCATCTGGCCAAGGCCGCCGAGCAGGCCGAGATCAAGCGATTGAAGAAGGAGTTGAAGCGCGTCACCGAGGAGCGCGACATCCTAAAAAAAGCCGCGGCGTACTTCGCCAACCAGCCCAAGTGAGGTACGCCTTTATCAAGACCCACAGTGCCGTCTGGCCGGTTCGCCGTCAGTGTCGGCTACTCGAGTTACACCCCAGTGGCTATTACGCCTGGTGTCGGGAACCGAAGTCGAAGCGAACCCGGGCGAACGAGCGGTTGCTGGATCTGATCAAGCAGTCCTGGCTGGAGAGTGGCGGGGTATACGGCTATCGCAAGGTGCACCGGGATCTGCGCGAGGTGGGCGAGTCGTGTGGCAAACACCGGGTGTATCGGCTGATGCGAGATGCGGGATTGCGGGCCGAAGTTGGTTACCGGCGGCGGCCTCGGCACCGTTCAGGGGCACCCAGTGTCGTGGCCCCGAACCGCTTGGCACAGCAGTTCACGAGTGCAGCGCCTGACGAGGCATGGGTCACCGATATAACGCACATCCGAACGCATGAGGGTTGGCTGTATCTGGCGGTGGTACTGGATCTGTTCTCCAGGCGGGTCATCGGCTGGTCGATGCAATCGCGGATCACCCGCGAGATCGTACTCAATGCCTTGCTGATGGCGGTCTGGCGTCGAAAACCAACGACGCCCGTGACAGTGCACTCCGACCAGGGTAGCCAGTACACCAGTCACGACTGGCTGGCGTTCCTCAAGGCACATGGCCTGGAGTGCAGCATGAGCCGGCGCGGAAACTGTCATGATAATGCCGTGGCCGAGAGCTTCTTCCAGCTACTCAAGCGCGAGCGCATAAAGCGGCGCATCTATGCGAACCGCGAAGCAGCTCGCAGTGACGTGTTCGATTACATCGAGTTGTTTTACAACTCCCGGCGACGTCATGGTACGAATGATCAGCTCTCGCCGGTAGAATACGAACAGCAGTATCTGAAACGGCTGGCAGATGTCTAGTAGATCGGGGGCGATTCATACGGATGCAGTCATGTCTGCTTCAGGCATATGCGGGCGATCGCCAACGTTTGGCAATACGTGACATCGATTAAGTTAAAAAGTGATCTAATCCGTAAATATGCGCTTTAAGTCGCTTGAAATCGCACCTTTCACCCATTCCATCTCTCGAAGGCAGTCGGCAAATTCTCGAAAAAAGTCCGTAGCCGCTTTGTTCGCCTCAGTCAATTTCTGACCTCTTTCATAAAAGTCTCCAAGTTTTCGACCGATAGACTCTTTAGTCTCTCCTCCAAGTAATATCGGATCACTATGTGAAACTATCGAAGAATGAGTGGATAAAATACCATAGAGTCTTACATCGAAGGTAACTCCAATTGTTGTAAAATTTTCATCATTGTGAAATTGTCTGGTCATATCACAAAGCGAAAGAATTGAAAGATCGCCCAAGCCGGTTATCTTGCCTTTTTTGTTTTCCAGCATCTTTGATTTTAGTATCGCGGCCTCATCACGAAGGTATTTTCTAATGTATGACTCATTTTTTTTATTATGTATTATTTTGCTTTCTATTACGCTTTCAAGAAATCTTAGTGTTTGGAATTTCGAGAAGTACTTTATATTTACACTTGGACAGTTTTCGCGAGCGATAAAGCTAAGGGGGATAATTATCGAATCACGCTGACAATCAATATGCCAATCTCTTTCTTTTATCTTGATAAGTGCAGCACCAATCTCCTTTAAATCATGCTCGATGCTCTTAATGGCGCTTCTTGCCTGCTTAAATGTGCTTAATCCGGTTGTATGTGCCGGAACCTGTGTATGAGAGACAGTGCGCGTAATCTCATCCAGTATATTGCAGAATTCTGTTTCGCTTTGAGGGAGTATTTTCCCATTGAATTCATAAAATATTGCCGGATTGATCAAAACACGGAAATCCCTTCCCTGTTTTACAATAATTCTGAACAAAATTATAAGGGCAACATAACGCTCAGGGTAAATATTAGGTTTTTGAAGGGCATTCAGTGCGTCGTTGTCAAGAATTATGTAATAGGGTTCGCCAAACCCATATCCGTTCGTAACCTGATCACATAATCGGATCGCATTTTCTAAACAATACCGTTGTTGGTTACGGTCCATTTCCGTTAGTAGATGTTCCGCTAGTTCCATGTGCGCTTTCTTCCTTGATTCTTAATGGGTATTACTCGCTAACAGATACAACAACATTCATATTGTTGTAATTATGTCGATCGGTTAATCAGGCGTGGACTGGACAAAAGACTCTAGCTCGGCACCGAAGGCCGCCACGTCGTCCAGTAGTTTGTTTTTCGGATCTTCCACTGACATCTCTGCACGCAGTTGCTCGATCTCTGCGTGAAAATCCGTGAAACTGTAGTGCCCTGATTCGCCATCGACCAGACGGGCACGGCAATGTTCCAGCCACTGTGCCTGCTCGTCGGCGCTGAGCGTTTCAGGGTAGTTCCGTGCCCGATATCGGAACAACATCTCCGGAAGACGCTTGTCCACAAAGCGCCAGCTCTTGTTGCCCAGTTCTTGTGGGGCGCTATCGTGAATTGCCTTCATCTGCGCCTTGTCACTGTCATTGAAGAACCCGCCGGCATAGATCATCAGGTCTGGATCGGTAATTGGTTCTAAATCACGTGATTCGAATATCCTGACGATCTTCTGCTCGATTGTCTTGCGCGCATGGAGCAGTGTGTGGCGGTTACGCTTGCCTGTGATGAGATCGATTTGAAGCCGTTTCGCGGCATCACCAGTCAGGGTAGACGTCGGTGCGATAACCGGACACTTGTTGATCGTAACCTGCTT
>Ga0265303_10000475_pt1 | contig 22738 bp, 19 predicted proteins | sample Helome_2_FD_192494 | JGI IMG/M metagenome (GOLD analysis project Ga0265303, IMG submission 192494) | Marine sediment microbial communities from subtidal zone of North Sea - Hel_20160317 (Illumina Assembly) | ecosystem: Environmental > Aquatic > Marine > Subtidal zone > Sediment ... | reverse complement strand
CACTCGCTGGAATTGGCGACGGCCAGTCCTGCGCTCGCGTGCCTTGCCAACCCGGCTTGTGGACTGGCTGTGGGTTACAGAATTTCCCGCATGGCCCACTAGTGCCTATTGCTGCAATGCTTCGCATTGTTCGAAATCGCTTCCGACTCATTCGTCGGCCGATCAGCGCAACTGCTTTGCCCATCACGCGCTGAGTCCCAAACCCTTCATGCAACCTGCAGGTTAGACGATGAGATTTCAGTCTCTGGCCGCCTGGTTGGATTGGCAGACCGGTTTGAATCCCAAGGCCGTCGATCTCGGCCTGGAGCGGGTCAGCCTGGTCTGGGAACGATTGTGTAACCCCCCGTTGGATGGGGCGATTATCACGGTCGCGGGCACTAACGGAAAGGGGTCGAGCGTCGCCTTTGCAGAGGCCATCCTGCAGTCGGCCGGGTACCGCACCGGCTGTTACACCTCGCCGCATCTTCTGCACTACAACGAGCGCATACGGGTCGATGGGCAGGCAGTCGACGACGCCCGGATTTGCGACGCATTCGAACAGATCGACCAGGCCCGCGCAGAGGTGCCGTTGACCTATTTCGAGTTCGGTACCCTGGCGGCACTGTGGATCTTTGCTCATTCCGACCTCGACGCAGCGATTCTCGAGGTGGGCCTGGGAGGGCGACTCGATGCGGTCAACCTGATCGACCCCGATGTGGCATTGATCACCACGATAGGCCTCGATCACCAGGATTGGCTCGGTAACGATCTTGAGGTGATCGGTGCAGAAAAAGCGGGCATCCTCCGGCGTGGAAAACCCGCAGTATTCTCCGGTCGGCAGATGCCGGACAGTATTCGCCAATGTGCCGGCCAGACAGGGGCCGAACTCCTGGTCGCCGGTGAAGACTTCAGTATCCAGCGTCGAGCGGACGGCTGGGATCTGGCAGCCGGCGACAGGGTGCGACGGTCCTTGCCGTTGCCCGCAATGCGCGGATCTGTACAGATCCACAATGCCGCAGGGGTGCTGGTGGCCCTGGATTGTCTTTCCGGGCGCCTGCCGCTCGATCAGCGGGCGGTGCGGACCGGACTGCTTTCAGCGAGCCTGCCTGGACGTTTCGAGGTGCGTCCCGGGGTTCCAACCTGGGTACTCGATGTTGCGCACAATCCACAGGCCGCGACAGTCTTGAGTGACTTGCTGGGCGATTATTTTACCCGCGGGCGGGTTATTGCGGTCTGCGGCATGCTGGCTGACAAGGATGCTCCGGGAGTCGCTGCTGCCCTGGCCGGTCGATTTGATGCCTGGCATGTTGTGGATCTTTCGGCTCAGCCCCGGGGTCTCAGTGCACAGCGTCTGGGGGAGCTGATGGCCCCGCAGCTGGCAGAAGTCCCGGTGTGTCTGGGGTCCGACGTTGGTGAAACGCTTGAGAATATCGCCGCCGGTGCCGCCCAAGATGACCTGGTGGTGGTGTTTGGTTCCTTTCTTACGGTGGCGGCTGCGATGGCATGGCTCGAGCGCAGTACCGCAGTCGTCAACAAAGTATGAAAGCACAGGTATAATCGGTCCTTTACAGACGGCAGAGTTGTAATGGATGAGGGACTGAAAAAACGTTTGATCGGCGCGGCGGTTCTGGCCTCGCTGGCGGTCATCTTTGTTCCGATGTTGTTTGAAGAGCCTCCGTCCAGGCCGCCACCCTTGCCGCCTTTGCCAAGTCAGCCGCCGGTGCGTGACTTTGCCTCTGAAATGTTGCGCGAGGAGGTGCCTGCGGTGACGCCGCTTGCCCCCAAGCCCTTATCTGCAGGAGCTGATTTGGAATTGGCTTTGTCTGACGGACAAGCTGTGGCCGAGCCGCCAAAACCGCGCACCGGCCTCACGGCATGGGTAGTGCAGGTTGGCAGTTTCTCCAGCCAGGAGAATGCCGCCAAGCTCGTTGCGAAGCTGCGCGATGCGAAACTGCCCGCCCCGGATCCGGAATTGGTCGACCTGCGGGGCAAACGTTACTACAGGGTCAAAGTCGGGCCGGTGGTGGAACGTTCCGATGCGGAAGGCATGCTTGACCAGGTGAAAGAGATCACCGGCAGCAATGCTCGTGTCCAGCAGTATCCCTGATGATGCATGGTGATCGGGCAGACCACCTGTATCTGCTAGAATTTCTGCACATGGTTGAGGCAGTCTGAGCATTGGCCTGGCTGGATATGCTCATTGTCGGAATCATCCTGCTGTCCGCCCTGATCAGCCTGGTGCGAGGCTTCGTGCGTGAAGCCTTCTCGCTTGCAGTCTGGATTCTGGCGTTCTGGGTGAGCTGGAGTTTCTTCCGCGACCTGGAGGTGCCGCTGCAGGCCTGGATCGGATCGCCCACGGTGCGTCTGGGGATTGCCTTCGCTGCCCTGATGATTGCGACACTGACGGTCGGTGGCCTGGTTAACTATCTGATCATTCAACTGGTCGAACGTACAGGGATGTCGGGCACCGACCGCCTGATTGGCATGATCTTCGGTGCTGCGCGGGGTGTGTTGCTGGTCGCTATACTGGTGCTGCTGGCCGGGCTGACATCCCTGCCGAAGGAAGATTGGTGGCTGGAGTCCAACCTGGTGGGTTATTTTCAGGAACTCTCTTTTTGGTTGCGTGATCTGCTGCCGCCAGAGTTCGCGGATCATTTTCGTTACACCGCGTAGCTGCGCGAACTTGTGATTCAGGACACTAGAGGCTGATACGAAATGTGTGGAGTCGTCGGAATGGTAGGAGCGGGGCCGGTCAACCAGTCCCTGTACGATGCCCTGCTCGTGCTGCAGCACCGTGGCCAGGACGCCGCCGGAATCATGACCAGCCATAACGGTCGCCTGCATCTGCGCAAGGACAACGGCCTGGCGCGCGACGTGTTCGACAACCAGCACATGATCAACCTGCCAGGAAACATGGGCGTGGCGCATGTTCGTTATCCCACGGCGGGCTGTTCCTCTTCTGCAGAGGCACAGCCTTTTTATGTCAACTCGCCCTATGGGATCTGTCTGGCACACAATGGCAATCTGACCAATGCCGAAGAATTGAAGCACGACCTGTTTCGCGAGGATCGGCGGCATATCAATACCGATTCGGATTCCGAGATTCTGCTCAACGTCTTGGCACATGAACTGAGTGCCGGCACCAGTAATCTTTCATTCGATGAAAACGATGTGTTTAAAGCCGTTTCGGGCGTCCACCGGCGCTGCCGCGGTGGCTATGCTGCAGTGGCAATGATCCCTGGCTATGGCGTGATCGCGTTCCGCGACCCGAATGGCATTCGGCCCCTGGTGTTCGGGGTGCGCGATACCGAGAATGGACCGGAGATGATGGCCGCATCGGAGAGTGTGGCACTGGACACACTGGATTTTGAACGCGTACGCGATGTCGAACCGGGTGAGGCGGTCATCTTTACCCACGACGGAAAACTGCACACCCGTCAATGTGCTGAGAATCCGCAGCACTGTCCGTGCATTTTCGAGTTTGTATATTTTGCCCGGCCGGACTCGATCATCGATGACATCTTCGTACACAAGGCACGCCTGCGCATGGGTAAACGGCTGGCACAGAAAATCCAGCGCGTTATGGGCAAAGAACTGATCGACGTCGTCATTCCCATCCCGGATACCAGCCGCACCTCAGCCATGAGTCTCGCGCACGAGCTCGATGTGCGTTACACCGAGGGGTTCATCAAGAACCGATATATCGGTCGCACCTTCATCATGCCGGGCCAGTCGGTGCGCAAGAAATCGGTACGCCAGAAGCTCAATCCGATCGATGTGGAGTTCAACGACAAGAATGTTTTGCTGGTCGACGATTCCATCGTGCGCGGCACTACCTCGCGCCAGATCGTCCAGATGGCGAGAGATGCCGGTGCGAAGTCGGTTTTGTTCGCCTCGGCCGCACCGCCGGTGCGTTTCCCCAACGTGTATGGAATCGATATGCCGGCGGCAACCGAACTCGTTGCACATGGACGTACCGAACAGGAGGTTTGCGACTGGATTGGTGCCGACGGACTGGTTTATCAGGATCTAGAAGACCTCATCGAAGCGGTGGGCAAAAAGGGCAAGACCGCTGTAAGGCGTTTCGACACCTCGGTGTTCAACGGTGACTATGTCACCGGTGACATTACCCCTGATTACCTTTCTCGCCTCGAGGCTGGCCGCAACGACGATGCCAAGTCGTCACGCGAAGAACAGCGTTCTGCAACCGTGATCGGTCTGCACAACGACCGTTGAGTGGATATCCCCGCGCCGATGATGGTCAGCAGTTGCGGCGCGGAGTTGGCCCCCCGTTTCCGTTGACGTGCCAAATTTTGCGGACTAGTCTCCCACTCAGCGCCGATTTGGCTCAGATTGCGGGCGCTATACAAATGCAGCTAAAGCGAGGTGAGACCTGCTTTGGCTGAGCCGAGCAGGTTTTTTCGTTTTCGGCGTTCGGAGGCTGAGTTGTGAACGACTACGAGCATGAATGGGAACTCGAGACCCTTGGGATACGTATCGGCCACCGCCGAACGCCTGAAGGCGAGCACAGTGAGCCGATTTTTGCGACCTCCAGCTTCGTGTTCCACAATGCGGCCGAGGCGGCTGCGAGATTTGCCGGTGATGTCGAGGGAAACATCTATTCCCGCTTCACCAATCCGACCGTGCGCGCGTTCGAAGAACGGCTGGCGGCGATGGAGGGTGGTGAATCCTGCGTCGCCACGGCCTCCGGCATGTCGGCGATACTCGCAACCTGCATGGGACTGCTGGAGCAGGGCGACCACATCGTCAGTTCGCGCAGCATCTTCGGCAGCACGACCATGTTGTTCAACAAATACCTCAAGCGTTTCGGGATCGACACCGATTATGCTGATCTGAGCAATCCGGCCGACTGGGAAAGGCGGATTACGCCGAAGACCCGGATGCTTTTCGTGGAGACACCCTCCAATCCGCTCATCGAGTTGGGCGACATCCGCGCGCTGGCGGACCTTGCGCACGCCAAGGGCTGCCTGCTGGTGGTGGACAATTGCTTCTGTACCCCGGCCCTGCAAAGACCGCTGGAGCTGGGCGCGGATATTGTGATTCATTCGGCGACCAAGTACCTGGACGGGCAGGGCAGAGCGGTTGGTGGTGCCGTGGTAGGTGACCGCAAACGGGTCGGCGAGGATGTTTTTGGTGTGCTGCGTACTGCAGGCCCAACCATGAGCCCTTTTTCGGCCTGGATTTTCCTGAAGGGCCTGGAGACACTGTCGTTAAGAATGCAGGCCCATTCGGACAATGCCCGGAGACTGGCGGAATGGCTGGTCGGGCAACCTGATGTCGTTCGGGTGCACTACCCCGGACTCATCGATCACCCGCAACACCTGCTTTGCGAGATGCAGCAGAAATCACCGGGCGGGATCGTTTCTTTCGAGGTGGCGCGCGGGCGTGAACAGGCCTGGCAGGTAATCGATGCCACCCGTATGCTTTCCATCACAGCAAATCTGGGCGATGCGAAATCCACCATCACCCACCCGGCCACGACCACCCACGGTCGCCTGTCAGTGGAGGAACGCGAGGCAGCAGGTATCAGTGAGGGCTTGTTACGTGTCGCCGTAGGCCTGGAGGCCATTGCGGATATCCGGCATGATCTCGGACGCGGTCTGCAGGGCCCTTAAGCTGCTTTTTGGTTTAGCTGAAGACACCATGGAGAGAAGATGTCGAGGCGGCTTGCTATTTTTAGTAAATAAGCATACACTTATAAGCGTTCATAAAGGCTCAAGGGTGGAACCTCGCCGGTTTCACACCGCACGTCGTTTGTCGCGAAATTCCTACGAGCACAACTATTATTGATATTGTTTCCCGGGCGCGGTCCGCTGCGCGAATAGAGAAGCAAAAATACAAGGAGATTTTGATGGCTGATTTACGTGTTTTGGCAGCGTCGTTGTTGCTGGTCGGCAGTCAGATGGCAGCCGCAGAGCAGGCAGCACCCGCGCCTGGTGCAGCTCCGAGTGGCCCCCCCGCTGCCGGTTACGGCGGTTACGCCCCCGGACCCTACGGCCCTAATTCATACAATCGCGGACCCTATGGCGTTGGTCAGTATGGTGGTCGACCCTATGGCGGTGGTCAGTATGGCGGTGGTCCCTACGGTGCTCCTCCTTATGCTGGCGGCCCGTTCGGCGGCGGTCCGTTTAATGGCGGTCCGTTTGGCGGAAACCGTAACTACGGCGGCAACCGAGGCAGTGGCCCGTTCAGTGGTGTCCCATTCATGCAGAGCTTCGACATGTCCCGGCGCGACAGCTTCAACCCGATGCATCCTCGCGTCTGGGGTGCAGGTCCTCAGGTCTGGATGGACCCGACCGACCCGCAAGATGGTATATCACAGGCCTGGGATGACATGATGAACGCACCAGCCCGCATGGGTCGCGTACCCCCGGGCTGGAAGGCACCGACGATCGATATCCCGAACCCGGTCGATGTTGGCGACGAGTTCGAGAAGAACGCCCGCAGGGCGCCTACCATCATGCGCGATAACTTTACCTTCAACTGATCCGGTTGAGCTCAGTATCCAGAACCCCGCCTCGTGCGGGGTTTTTTGTGTTTAATTACAATTTATTAGAGTGGCATTCTAAGGTTTTCGGTGAATCATTGAGTTGGCACTTGACCATCATGAAGTGCCTGCCAGCTTGTGAATATTAGTATTCGCTGACACAATCGCGCCGGGTCCGGAGGTCGGATTGCCGGCCCGCATGCAAGTATCAGAGGGAAAAATCGGCCTGTTCGAGGTCGATAGTCAGGTAGTAATGCGAGCCAGGGATTTCACGATAAACGGTTGTCAAAACGGTGTTCGATTCGGGCGCGGACTGATTGCCTGGGCGTTGATCGCCGGCTTTCTGTTGCAGCCGGTGCTTGCCTACCTGGTGACCCCGATCGTTGCCCATGATGGCAAAGGCCGGCAGATCGTCATCTGTACCCTGAAAGGCAGCAAGCTGGTTACGCTTGAGTTGCCGCAACTTGCAGACAACGACGAAACGGAACACTGCGCTGCCCTCAAGCTTTACCAGTTGGCCAGTACCGTTCAGATTTCCGAGCCGCCGGTTTGCCCCGTCCTTTCCCTGTATTCGGTCGAATTGCTGGATCAGACCGCTGGCCACCAGCACCACACACTGCATTTTTCCGCCTATTCCACGAGAGCCCCGCCTGCCGTCTGAAGCCGTCATAACAATCCGTTTCAGACATACAAGATTCACCGGGGTGAACAATGAATTTTCGCTATACGCGTACTGCATCGGCAGTACTGTGCGCGCTCGCGGCCGGAGCGGCCGTAGCCGCGGATCAAAATCGATCAGACGCTGAGCGTCTGGAGACCATTAAGGTCGAGGGTGAGGCCCTCAACCCTGCCGTCGTGCGCCTCTCAACCGAGGAAGAGCTTGCGCCGGCCCGGGATACGGGCGATGCACTGCGCGATCTGCTCGGCGTATCCGGTTCGCGCATGGGGGGGCACGGGGTAGATCCGACCATTCGCGGTCTCAGCCAGACTCGGATCAATGTTTTGCTCGATGGCGCCTATGTCCATGGTGGCTGTCCCAATCGCATGGACCCTCCGACTTCATATGCCGCCACTGGCAACTACGAGGAGATTACGGTCCTCAAGGGTAATCAGACGCTCGAGTACGGTGGGGGCGGGCCTGGTGGCACCATTCTGTTCGAACGTGTGACCGAACGCTTTGTTGGTGATGAAAAGGTACGCGGGCGTGTGGATGCCGGGTACCGTGAAAACGGGGGCACCTGGGACGTCGGCGCTGACCTGGCCGCCGGCAGCGAGAAGGGCTTCGGGCGTTTCGTCGGTTCGTATACCGATGCCGGTGATTATGACGATGGTGACGGTAACAAGGTGCGCTCGTCATACAAGGAACGCAGTGGTACCGTGATTGCGGGTTATACGCCCAGTGATCTGACGCGTGCGGAATTCAGCTACGAAAAGCAGGAAACGCGAGATCTGCTATACCCGGGTGCCGGCATGGATTCGCAATACGCCGACAATGACACCTACCGCTTCAAGTTTGATACCGAAGAGGCGGGCGGGGCATTCACGCGCGTCAAGGCCGAGATCTACCGTTCAGAGGTCGATCACGAAATGGACAATTACACCCTGCGGCCTTTCACGGCAATGGCGAAGATGCGGGCGCCATCCAGTTCGGATACGAACGGTGGTCGCGTAGTTGCAGAGCTGGAATCGGGTTACGGCCATTGGAAGTTGGGCGTCGACGTACAGAACAACGATCGCGATGCAGAGCGGATCAACGACAGTGCCGGTATCCTGAATTCGGTGCTGTGGCCAGGCGTCGAGATTGATCAGACCGGTGTTTTCGCGGAATTGACCCATGATCTGAATGCGAGAAACCGGGTGACCGGTGGACTGCGCTACGACTATGTGACCTCAGATGCCAGCAAAAGGAAGGTGAACGAGAATCCACCGATGATGCCGCGCAGCCCGAATCAGCTGTACGCCCTGTACTACAATGGCGCCCAGGCGGACAAGAAGAGGGACAACAATATCGGTGGACTGCTGCGCCTGGAGCACGACCTGGCCAGAGTCAACGGAACCCTGTTTGCCGGCATCTCGCGTTCCGTGCGCACGCCAGACGCATCGGAACGCTATCTTGCGTCAAACGGTTCAATGACCATGCCGGCCTGGGTGGGTAATCCGGATATCGATTCCGAGAAGCACCACCAGGTGGAACTTGGCATCACGCTGCACGGCAGCCGCTGGGATGCGGAAGGTTCAGTTTATTACAATGACGTCGACGACTTTATCCTGCGTGACCGTATCGAGGTCCCCGGTGTCAATCCGTCGATCTATCGTAATGTCGATGCGACCCTCTACGGCGGTGAGGCCAAAGTGAGTTACAAATGGTCGGACAATTGGCGCAGTGAGTTTGGGTTGGCCTATGTGCGCGCCAAGAATGACACCGATAGTCGGGATATTGCGCAGACCCCGCCGTTGGAGGGTTTGGTCAGTCTCGATTATTCCGCCAGCCGCTGGGATGTCGGTGCACGGGTACGCATGGCCGCGCAACAGAACAAAGTGGATACCACCTCGTCAACTGGAATCGAAGGCGAGGGGCTGGACGTACAGAAGACGCCCGGCTGGGGTGTGCTCGACCTGTATGGTCACTATGAGTTGAACGATAATCTGACTATCGACGTGGGAGTCGACAACGTGTTTGACAAGAACTATGCACAGCACCTCAACCGGGCAAACGCATTTGACCCGACTCAGGTTCAGGTGAACGAGCCCGGGCGCAGTGCTTGGCTGAAAGTTAGCGCGACCTTCTAAGGGCAATGGATATTTCTTGGTTCGAACAGGCGTCGATGGTGGTTCTGCTAAAGGACTATCTCGACGCGGCCATCTTCGGGATTTTGGGCTTCATGAGTTTCCTCATGCTGGCATACGCAATAGAACGCCTGCTGTTTTTCATGCGCGTCGATTTGGGCGACTACTTGGAACCGCATGGTCTGCAGGTTGCTTTGACGAAGCACCTTACGGCGCTCGCCTCGATTGCGTCCAATGCTCCTTATATCGGCCTGCTCGGCACCGTGCTGGGTATCCTGATCACCTTCCATGATCTGTCGTCAGGGGCAGAGCTGTCCGCATCTGCGGTCATGCTCGGCCTTGCCCTTGCACTCAAGGCGACGGCCGCCGGTTTGGTGGTCGCCATTCCGGCCACTCTGATCTACAACGGTCTTGTCCGACGGGTCGATGTCTTGACCGCCCGCTGGAACAGCCTGCAGCAGACCTCATGAAACGGCTGTCGCAGATGAACGTGATCCCTTTCATTGATGTGATGCTGGTGTTGCTTGCCGTGGTGCTGACGACGGCAACCTTTGTCGCCCAAGGCAAGATTCCGGTTGAATTGCCGAGTGCGACGCAGGCGGAGCCGCTGCCCGATCGGCAGTCACTCGAACTCACGATAGATGCGGTTGGGCAGCTATATCTGGAAGAGCAAGCCATCACCATTTCCCAATTGGATGAGCAGCTTGTCGATGTGGGAGTGGAGGCGCAGCTGTTGTTGAGGGTTGATGAGGCCACCGCATTCCGGCATTTTGTTGCTGTGGTCGATCTGTTGAAGGCTCGTGAAATGGAGAATCTGTCGATTGTTACCAAGCGTGGGGCGGGGTAGTGACGACGCCGTTGCGTTTGGGGTTCCTGTTCTCGGGGTTGCTGCACGTGGCCGTGGTGGCGGCATTGTCGCTTTCTTCGGATCAGGAGATCCCTGCGTTCGATGAGCCCAGGCCTCTCACCCTGAGACTGGCCGTGTTTCAACCGGCGCAGGCTGCGCCGAGCCAGCAGCTTGCCGTTGAGCAGGCACAGCCGGAACCGGTCGCCGAACAGCCGATACCGACTGATAAACAGATAACAACCACGCCGCTGGGTGAAACGCCACCGCCGCCGGTTGCAAAACAGGTGCAGCCAAGGCCGTCGAGGCCGAAGCCTGAACCTGTGGTCAAACGGGTGAGGAGCCCCAAACCGACGCCCAAGCCGCGGGTCGAGGAAAAACCGGTAAAGGTCAGGGCAAGCAAGGCAAAACCGCCTGAAGTCAGCCTGGCACCCCTTCCGACTGTTGCGTTGGCAACCACCGTTAAACCGCAACCGGTGACGGCGGCGCTCCACCCGCAGGAGAAGCAGCACTATCTGGCAGCATTGGCTGCGAAGATCAATCGCAGCAAATATTATCCGACGGGTTCCCGCCGGCGGGGTGAGGAGGGCAGGGTCGTTGTCCGGTTCATTGTCCAGAAGAACGGTGACCTGACGGATCTCACCATTGTCGAGTCGTCCGGATCGCGACGCCTCGATGCGGCGGCGCTCAAGACGCTGCGGCGGGTAACTCCCTTTCGACCGATCCCCGATGCGATCAATCGTGACCACTGGCCGATATCGGTTCCTATTGCGTTCAGCCTGAGCGGTTAGCCCGCCCAACGCGGAGTCGTTAGTTGATTGAACGTAGGTCAGGCTCTGCCTGACATTGATTGAACAAGCGGTATTCCGCGTACCAAAAAAGCCCGGCATTCAGCCGGGCTAACAGGGGTCGAATTGACCGCGCCGAGGCGCGGCCGCACCGCTTGAGAAGTTATTTGTTCTCGCGGTTATCGATCAGGTTGTCGACCACGGTCGGGTCAGCCAGGGTCGAGGTATCACCCAGTGCATCGACCTCGTTGGCGGCGATCTTGCGCAGGATGCGGCGCATGATCTTGCCCGACCGGGTCTTGGGCAGACCGGGTGCCCATTGGATCAGGTTGACCTTGGCGATCGGTCCGATCTCACCACGCACCAGCTTGACCAACTCGGCTTTGAGTTCATCGGTGCCTTCTTCACCCCCCATCAGCGTGACATAGGCGTAGATGCCCTGGCCGGTCAGTTCATGCGGGTAGCCGACAACCGCTGCCTCGGCGACTTTGTCATGAAGTACCAGCGCGGATTCGATCTCGGCGGTGCCGAGGCGGTGGCCGGAGACGTTGAGTACGTCGTCCACACGCCCGGTGATCCAGTAGTAGCCGTCTTCGTCGCGGCGTGCGCCGTCACCGGTGAAGTAGTAACCGGGGAACATCGCAAAGTAGGTCTCGAAGAAGCGTTTGTGGTCGCCGTAGAGGGTGCGCATCATGGCCGGCCACGGGTGCTTGATCGCCAGGTTGCCCTCGGCCGGGTTGCCGTCGATTTCGTTGCCCTGGTCGTCCAGCAGCACCGGCACCACGCCGAAGAACGGATTGGTCGCCGAGCCTGGCTTGAGCGGGGTGGCGCCGGGCAGCGGGGTGAGCATGTGTGCGCCGGTCTCGGTCTGCCACCAGGTGTCGACGATCGGGCAGCGACCGTCGCCGACGACGTTGTAGTACCACGCCCAGGCCTCCGGGTTGATCGGCTCGCCGACCGTACCAAGCAGACGCAGCGAAGAACGCTTGGTCTTTTTGACCGGTTCGTCACCGGCGCCCATCAGTGAGCGGATGGCGGTCGGTGCGGTGTAGAAGGTGGCGACGTTGTGCTTGTCACAGACCTGCCAGAAGCGCGAGATGTCCGGGTAGGTCGGGATACCCTCGAACATCAGCGTGATCGCACCATTGGCCAGCGGACCATAGACGATGTAGGTATGGCCGGTGACCCACCCGACATCTGCAGTACACCAGTAGACCTCACCGTCCTTGTAGTCGAACACGGTCTTGTGGGTCATGGCTGCCTGCAGCAGGTAGCCACCGGTGGTGTGCAACACGCCTTTGGGCTTGCCGGTCGAACCGGAGGTGTACAGGATGAACAGCGGGTCGTCCGCCTCCATCTCTTCGGCTTTGCACTCGGGCGAAGCGGCAGCAACGGCTTCGTCGTACCAGACATCGCGGCCTTCGGTCCATTCGACCGGGTCGCCACCGCGCCGCACGACGATGCAGGTATCCACCTGCGGGCAGGATGCGATCGCCTTGTCGGCATTGGCTTTCAGCGGGACCTTCTTGCCACCGCGCATGGACTGGTCAGAGGTGATGACCACTTTACAGTCGGAATCGTTGATACGGTCTTTGAGCGCGTCGGGGGAGAAGCCACCGAACACGATGGAGTGAACGGCACCGATACGGGTGCAGGCGAGCATGGCGACGGCGGCTTCGGCGACCATCGGCAGATACAACGAAACACGGTCACCCTTCTTTACCCCGCGGCTCTTCAATACGTTGGCGAAGCGGCAGACTTCTTCGTGCAACTCGCGGTAGGTGATCTTGCGGTCTTCGTTGGGATCGTCGCCCTCCCAGATGATGGCGACCTGATCGCCGCGGGTCTCGAGGTGGCGGTCCAGGCAGTTAAAAGAGACGTTGAGGGTGCCACCTTTGAACCAGTTGATGTGCAGGTCGTCGCCGGCAAAGGACCAATCCAGTACCGTATCCCATTTCTTGAACCAGGTGAGGTATTGCTCAGCCTGCTCCCCCCAAAAACCGGCGGGGTCATCCACCGAGCGTTTGTACATTTGCTGGTATTGCTCAGCGCTGACGTTGGCCTGGGCCGCGAAATCCGCGGGTACGGGGTAGGTCTTGACGTCTGACATGGCTTCTCCTCCGGGGACTGTTTATTTGATTTAGTCGGCCATTCTTTGAATTATGCGAAATGGCTGTCAACCTAACGGGCATTAAACCGCTAAATAATGACCATTCCGGCACGGCCGATCGAAGCGCAGATACTACGCTTTTTTGCCCGGGCTGCAATCTATGGCAATCTTTCTGCTGCTAGCCCTGGAGGGATTGCAGGCGTTGTGTAAAGGCATCGGCCGCCGGTGAGAGCCTAACCGCCCGACGTGCGATTATGGCCAGACGTCGCTCGATGCGCAGGCCCTGTACCGGCACCGCGATGACGTCGTTTTGTTGTTGCATGCCGAGTTGGCTGACGAACGCCAGATTACCGGTGGTGGAAACCATGCGCAGGATGGCAGGGATCGAGCGCAGTTCCATCACCACGTTGACCTCAACGCCGGCGTCGCGCAGTTTGCTGTCGATGATCTGGCGCAGGGCGCTGCCGGCCTCGAAGGCGACGAAGGCCTGGTCCGCGAGGTCCTGTATGCGTACACGACGCCTTTTGGCCAACGCATGATCGTGGCGTGCAACGAGCACGATCCGGTCTGTGGTCAATGGGGTGACATCGAGTTCGCGGTCGCGCACGGGTAGCGTGACCAAACCGAGTTCGAGGTGTCCGGCAAGCACATCATCGGCGATTTGGCTGCTGCCGGCCTCGCGCATCTGAAAGCGAACCTGTGGATGGGCCGCCTGGAACGCCGCGATGGCCTCGGGCAACATATAGGACACGGCTGTCGCGCCGCCGCCTATACGCACAGTTCCTCCCTCCAGCCGCTGGTGACTCGTGACCATCTCCCGCATGTGCTCGTAGCGTGCCACGATGCCCTGTGCCTCAGACTGCACCAGGCGCCCGATCTCGGTCAGTACGACCCCTTTGCGACCTCGTATCAGCAGTTGGACGCCGAGATGTTCTTCGAGCTGCTGCAGGCGACGTGAAAGTGCCGGTTGGGTGATGCCGATGCGCTCGGCGGCCTCGGTGATTGCCCCGGTCTCGGCGACGGACAGGAAGGAACGCATATGAGTCAGATCCATGTATGCAAAAATAGCATGTTATTTATGCAAAGTATCCATTATACGTATGCTTTTGCCTTTGTTATGTTGCGCTGCATTAAGACGAAATGTCACTTTGAACCGTTGAATTGGACGGGGCAAAGGAAAGTTACTCAGCAGGTTCAACCACCACGCGTGCAGCAGCCGACTAGACTTGGGCGATTGCACGTGACAAGTGAATGAGGTGATCAAATGCTCGAAGCCTATCGTACACACACTGAAGAACGCGCCGCCCAGAGAATTCCGCCGCTGCCGCTGAACGCCGAGCAGGTCAACGACCTGGTCGAGCTGTTGAAAGCGCCGCCGGCCGGCGAGGAGGAGACTCTGCTGGACCTGCTGACCAACCGTGTGCCTCCGGGTGTGGACGAGGCCGCGTATGTGAAGGCCGGTTTTCTGGCTGCTGTCGCCAAGGGTGAGGCCAGCTCGCCATTGGTCGACAGGCGCAAGGCGGTGGAACTGCTCGGCACCATGCTTGGCGGTTACAACATCCAGCCGCTGATCGACCTGATAGACGACGCCGAGCTGGGCGAGCTGGCCGCCGAGCAGCTGAAGTTCACCCTGTTGATATTCGATGCCTTCCACGATGTCGAGGAAAAAGCCAAGGCCGGTAACGCCAACGCCAAGGCGGTCATGCAATCGTGGGCGGATGCCGAGTGGTTCACACGCAAGGACGATGTGCCTGCGGAAATCAAGCTGACCGTGTTCAAGGTGACCGGCGAGACAAACACCGACGACCTGTCGCCTGCGCAGGACGCCTGGTCGCGTCCCGATATTCCACTGCACGCACTGGCAATGTTGAAGAACGAGCGCGAAGGTATTGTTCCGGATGATGCCGGCAAGGTCGGTCCGATCAAAGCGATAGAGTCACTTCAGCAGAAGGGTCCGCCCCTGGCCTATGTGGGCGATGTGGTCGGTACCGGTTCTTCCCGCAAGTCGGCCACCAACTCCGTGCTGTGGCACATGGGTCACGATATTCCGTTCGTACCAAACAAGCGTGCGGGGGGCGTCGTCCTGGGCGCCAAGATTGCGCCGATTTTTTTCAATACCGTCGAGGACTCCGGTGCGCTGCCGATCGAGTGCCCGGTTGACGACCTGGCCATGGGCGACGTGATCGTGCTCAAGCCGTACGAAGGCAAGATCGAGAACGAGTCCGGCAAGGTCATCTCGGAGTTTTCTTTGAAGACCGATGTGATTCTCGACGAGGCGAAGGCCGGCGGCCGAATCCCTCTCATCATTGGTCGCAGCCTGACCGAGAAGGCACGCGAGTCGCTCGGGCTCGGTCATAGCGAGGTGTTCCGTCGCCCGGTCGATCCCGAAGACAGCGGCAAGGGCTTTACCCTGGCTCAGAAGATGGTTGGCAAGGCCTGTGGCGTTGCGGGCATTCGTGCGGGAACCTACTGCGAGCCGCGGATGAATACGGTCGGTTCTCAGGACACCACCGGCCCGATGACGCGCGATGAGCTCAAAGAATTGGCCTGTCTCGGCTTTTCAGCGGACCTGGTGATGCAGTCCTTCTGTCACACCGCGGCCTATCCCAAGCCGGTCGATATCAACACCCAGCATACGCTGCCGGACTTTATGCAGACCCGTGGAGGTGTCTCGCTGCGTCCGGGTGACGGCATAATTCACAGTTGGCTTAACCGCATGCTGCTGCCGGACCAGGTGGGTACGGGCGGTGATTCGCACACCCGCTTCCCGCTCGGCATCTCTTTCCCGGCCGGTTCCGGTCTGGTGGCCTTCGGTGCCGCGCTCGGCGTCATTCCGCTGGATATGCCGGAGTCGGTGCTGGTCAAGTTCACAGGTGAGATGCAGCCGGGTATCACCCTGCGCGATCTGGTCAACGCGGTCCCTTATGCCGCATTGCAGCGTGGTCTGCTGACAATCGAGAAGAAGGGCAAGAAGAATGTGTACAACGGTCGCATCCTGGAGATCCAGGGTCTGCCGGATCTGACCGTTGAACAGGCGTTCGAGCTTTCGGATGCCTCGGCCGAGCGTTCCGCCGGTGGCTGTACGATCGAGCTGTCGGAAGAGTCGGTCGCCGAATACCTTCGCTCGAACATCATCATGCTGCGCTGGATGATCGACAACGGTTATCAGGATGCACGCACACTCGAGCGTCGTGCGCGCGCGATGGAAGAGTGGCTGGAGAATCCGAGCCTGATGCGAGCAGACGCCGATGCCGAATATGCGGAAGTCATCGAGATAAACATGTCCGAGATCACCGAGCCGCTGTTGGCGTGCCCCAATGATCCGGACGATGTCAAGCCGCTATCCGAGGTGGCCGGTCGCAAGATCGACGAGGTCTTCATCGGTTCCTGCATGACCAACATCGGCCATTTCCGAGCGGCCGGCAAACTGCTGCAGGCCGCCGGCGAGGTCATCCCGACCCGTCTGTGGATTGCACCGCCTACGAAGATGGACGAGCACCTTCTGATGGAAGAGGGCTACTACAATATCTTTGCGGCGGCCGGTGCGCGTACCGAGATGCCGGGTTGTTCGCTTTGCATGGGTAACCAGGCGCGGATCGCGGCCAATTCGACTGCAGTCTCGACCTCGACCCGTAACTTCCCGAACCGTCTGGGGCAGGGTGCGGATGTGTTCCTGGCCTCGGCCGAACTCGCCGCGATCGCCTCGATACTCGGCAAGCTGCCGACACCGGCCGAGTATATGGAGTACGCGACCAAGATCGACAGCATGGCGCCTGAAGTTTATCGCTACATGAATTTCGACAAGATGCCCGACTTCGTCGAATCGGCCAAACGAGGCCAGGAAGTGGTGTTGAAACTGGCCATGTAGACATAGGTTCTGAAGGCAGCCGAAGGCAGAGGACCCCCGGCCATTGGCCGGGGTTTTTGCCCAGTGAGCGGTTTGGCCTTCGTTGGTGTGGTTTTCGGGTTTATGTTCGTGCTGCTCAGTGCCTATCTGAGGGGCCTTGTCTCGCCATCGCTGCAACTACTGGGTGCAATCTTTGACGTCCCCTCGGTAAGCCTTTCCCGGTTTGCTCATTCTGACGCCTGTGGCGCTGCGCGGCCATTTCACCACCGATCTTGATCACGGATTCGGGTTTTTCTTCGTAAAATTGGGGAAAACCCTAGTTTCTCGGCCTTCGATTGCGAATTGTCAATGTCTCGCCTTTTGTGCAGCGCGACAATTTCCACCGAGAACTTGGAACGTCATTTATTTTGGCGTGAAACGTTCGGTGTCGGGAACCGTTGTAATGCGAGGCAGTAAAGAAAGTCATGTCAGCCAGCAATGAATCAGGTCCAAGCGCAATGGCGGGTGCCGGCGGGTCGTCAATTTCGTCAACGCGGTGTGACAAAAATTTTCATGATGGCAGCCGAGGTCTCTCCGTCACCTACGACGGCGACCGTCCATTTCGGGATCGCCTGAATCGCCCAGATGATAAACACGATTAGTACGATCTTCTTGCCACGCGATATCGCGTTGAGCCGGTCCAGCAACTCCGGCGGCCGGGGGTCGTCTTTGACGACTTTTCTCAAATTCCCTCCTCCTGCCTGCTGCCGGGGTGTGTTCCCGATCTGATCTCTTAGCTTTGCAAAATTCTAGCACCTGAGCCCGAGCGGGCGAGATGCGCGGAACATGCGGTTATTTCCCAACCTGGAATAAACGGTTCCGGGCGCGGTCCGGGTTTGTTGATGCAGCGCAACATTATGCTGCTGAAGGATGTCCGGCACGCTCAAATTTTGCACCCAGGAGACGCTATCGATGTTAGTCAGCCGTATTAAAGGACGTGAAGAATGTCATTCGCTAAAAAGCCGGAAGCCTGGTCAAAGGACTCGGTGAGTCCGGTGGTGCCAGCCAAGAGAAAGCATGATGAACAGTGCGTTCAATACACGCACGAGATGCCCTACGACGTGCAAGAGTCGATCGGCAGGTTCGTGATCCGGATTGTTCCACTCCTTTATGGTGGAATGTTCGGCACCCTGATGGGTGAGATGCCAGTGGCTCTGACGGTGGGTGCGGTGGTTTCCGCCGGGATGGATCTTGCGATGGGCGACCGGTCGGTCCTGCGCAACCTGGGCAGGTCGCTGTTTGCCAGTGGTTGCCCGGTGTTGGCCGGTACGGCACGCGGCCTGTCGCGCGGTTTGAATGCCATCGGTATCAGGGCGCCTGCCTCCTTAAGTGACATACGTTGCAGGTCGTCCTGAAACGACTCCTTTTCTCAGTCTGACGCTCCGGCTCCAATCTGTTCCGCCTTTTTCAGGCGACGGAGTTCCTTTGGGCCCTGTGTGCTGAATCGCATCTGCAGTTGCACGCCACTGCCGCGGTTGTGATGATCATCATGTCCAGGGTATCCGATCGGGTGAACGAGCCCGGGAGCGCAGCAAATGAAATTTCTGAACGGCGTGACCTTGCTCCTCATCTACCAGCTGATCGGTGAATTCAGCGTGCTTTTGTTGCGGATCCCCGTACCCGGGCCTGTGCTGGGCATGATCCTGCTGTTCCTTACGCTGATGTTGCGAAAAGGCTCGGGCGAATCATTGGACTCGGCCTCTTCGACGCTATTGAGCCATTTGTCGCTGCTTTTCGTCCCTGCCGGAGTTGGCATGATGGTTCATTTCGACCGCATCGCGAATGAATGGCTGCCCATCAGCGTTGCCCTGCTGCTGAGTACGGTCCTTACCATGGCCGTGACTGCGGCGGCGATGCTGGGGAGCCGTCGTCTTTTCGGGGTAGGGGTACAAGAGAATGACTGAGCCGGACATCGCAACGATCTGGGTCTATCTTTCCGCGTCTCCGCTGTTGGGTTTGACCATGACTCTGGTTGCTTACAGCCTTGCCTATCGTCTCTATCTTTTCACCAATTCCCATCCACTGCTGAATCCCGTCGTCACTGCGGTGGCGGTGCTGATCATTTTTCTGCTGGCCACGGATACGCCCTATCAGGACTATTTCGAGGGCGGTCAGTTCGTGCATTTTTTGCTCGGACCCGCGACGGTCGCGCTCGCCGTACCTTTGTATCAGCAATGTTCGAACCTGAAGCGGTTGTGGTTGCCGGTGTTGATCGCTCTGTTGACCGGCGTTTCCGTTGGTGCCTTGAGCTCGGTTTTGATTGCCAGGGCCCTTGGTGGCAGTCTGCAGACACAATTGTCCCTTGCTCCAAAATCGGTGACCGCACCGGTTGCCATGGGTATCTCCGAGCAGATTGGCGGCCTGCCTTCGCTAACGGCCGTGCTGGTGGTCTTGACCGGCATTACTGGTGCGGTTCTTGGCAGCAAGATGTTCGAACTCATGCGTATTCGGGATGATGCGGTCAAAGGCGTCGCCATGGGGGTTGCGGCACATGGGATAGGGACGGCGCGTGCATTTCAGATAAGCCCGAAAATGGGTGCATTTTCCGGCCTGGCGATGGCTCTATCTGCGTTTGCCACCGCGCTGGTGCTGCCCTGGCTGCTTGATGTATTCGATCTTCTGCTCTGATTGAAGGTATTGCCGATGACGCTTCCGTGCATGACATTGGGTTACGGAAGCCAGCGGCCGACCGATGAATGGGTCGTTTTTTGCTGCCGCGAGTCAATGAAGTCAACAGTGTATCTGCTGTACATTCCCCGTATGTTTGCGGGCAGACGAGCTGCCCCACGTGAACATCGAAGTGGTGCTCACGTGACTTTTTGATCCGGACGGCAAGATGGAAAAATCTCTCAACAGGCTCAGTCGTTCCTCGGCCTTCAGCGGGGCAAACGCCGAGTACATTGATCAACTCTACGAAGCGTTTCAGGATTCACCGGAGAGTGTTTCGCCCGAATGGCGCAGTTTCTTTTGCGGGTTCGAGCACGCGGGTGGCGATTCCATGCCGGGGCAGCAACCATCCCTCCCGGCAGTAGATGTCGAGCCGCATACCGGCATCGAGCGACTGATCATGGCCTTTCGGATGCAGGGACATCTGCATGCCGACCTGGATCCTCTGGGACTCATGGAAAGGAAACGTGGCAAGGAACTGACACCCGCCTACTATGGCCTGGATGACGCGTTGCTGCAGCAGCCAGTCAACGTGGTTTCCATCGATGCCGAAGGTGCACGCCCGCTCGGCGAGGTTATCGAGATCCTGGAGCGTGTCTATTGCAGAACACTGGCCAGTGAACATATGCATATCTCTGCATTGGATGAGCGTCGTTGGATTGAGCGCAGGCTGGAGTCGACCCTTGGCAACTGGGCCGATCAGCATACCGATCAGATGCGCATCGATACCTTGAGTGATCTGACGGCTGCAGAGGGTCTGGAGCAGTTTCTTCACCGCCGCTACGTCGGCCAGAAAAGATTTTCGCTCGAAGGCGCCGATTCACTGATCCCGCTGCTGGACGAGATTGTTCAGGGCGGCGGCAAACGTGGGGTCACCGATATCGTTATCGGCATGGCACACCGCGGGCGTCTCAACGTCCTGATCAATCTGCTCGGAAAGGCACCCAACGAGTTGTTTTCCGAATTTGAGGGCAGGCGGGGCCAGGGTCCCGGCGGAGGCTCCGGTGATGTGAAATATCATCAGGGCTTCTATTCGAATATCCAGACCTCCGGTGGCCCGGTGCATCTGTCGCTTGCGTTCAACCCCTCACACCTGGAGATAATTGCTCCTGTGGTGCAGGGCGGCTGCCGTGCACGCCAGGACAGGCATGAGGAGGATGCCCGAGATCTCGTACTGCCGGTGATCGTGCACGGTGATGCCGCCTTCATCGGCCAGGGTGTGGTGACGGAGACGCTCAATCTGTCGAAGACACCCGCGTATGGCACCGGCGGAACGATTCATATCGTGGTCAACAACCAGATCGGATTTACCACCAGCCGTCCCCAGGAAGCCCGTTCCACCCTTTATTGCACGGAGGTGGCCAAGCTGATCCAGGCACCGATCTTCCATGTCAATGGGGACGACCCGGACGCGGTCTTGTTCGTGACCCGGCTGGCACTGGATTATCGCCGTACCTTCCACAACGACGTGGTCATCGATCTGGTCTGCTACCGGAGACAGGGGCACAACGAGGCGGACGAGCCGCTGATGACTCAACCGCAGATGTACCAGCGGATCCGCCAGATGGAGACTACCCGCGCAATCTACGCGGAGCGCCTGGTGGGTGAAGGGCTGATTGAAGGGCCGGACCCAGACGCCATGCGCGAAGCCTATCGCGGGTCTCTCGAACAGGGCGAGGTGGTGGTGCGTGAGTTTCTGCGCGGATCGCGCACCGGTTATGAGGCTCATTGGGAGCAATATCTGAAAGCACCGCCCAACGAGAGCGTGGATACCCGGGTGTCGCTCGACAGGCTGCAAAGGCTGGGGGCAAAGGCTATCCAGGTGCCGGACGGGTTCGAACTGCAGCGCGGCGTTGCACGTGTCGTGGCCGAGCGCGAGCAGATGTTGGCCCAGGAACGACTGATGGACTGGGGTATGGCGGAGCTTCTCGCCTATGTCAGCCTGCTTGATGACGGGTATGCCATACGGCTTTCGGGTCAGGATTCGATCCGCGGTACCTTTTCACACCGCCACGCCGCGTATCACGACCAGAAAACCTATCAGACTCACATCCCGTTGACAGCGTTGTCTGCCGACCAGCCGTGTTTCGAGGTAATCAATTCGCTGCTATCGGAGCTGGCGGTGCTTGGATTCGAATACGGCTATGCCACCTCAAGCCCGAATACACTGGTGATCTGGGAGGCCCAGTTTGGTGATTTCTCCAACGGTGCCCAGATGGTTATCGACCAGTTCATTGCCAGCGGCTACCTGAAATGGGAAAGACTCTGTCAGCTGACCCTGTTCTTACCGCATGGCTTCGAGGGTCAGGGGCCCGAGCATTCATCCGCCAGACTGGAGCGTTTTCTGCAGCTGTGTGCGGAACTGAACATGCGGGTTTGGGTACCCACCACGCCGGCACAGTTCTTTCACCTGCTGCGTGATCAGATGATGCGGCGCTTCCGCAGGCCGCTGATCGTGATGACCCCGAAGAGCCTGCTGCGCCACCCTCTGTCAAAGTCCTCCTTGGATGCCTTTACCTCCGGTGCCCTGGCGACTGTGCAGCCGGAATTCGATGAGCTGGAATCGTCCAGCGTACGTCGTGTCGTCCTTTGCAGTGGCAAGGTCTATTTCGATTTGCTTGCCGGGCGGCGCGAACGGCAGATTACGGATATCGCCATCATGCGTATCGAACAGCTTTACCCGTTCCCGAGACCTCGGCTCGGCCAGTTGCTGGCGGCCTATTCCAAGGCGTCGGAGATCGTCTGGTGTCAGGAGGAACCGCGCAACCAGGGCGCCTGGTACCAGATTCAGCATCATCTCAGGGTGGTGACCGGCGAAGACCAGACCCTGGGCTATGCCGGGCGGCAACCTTCGGCCTCACCGGCCTGCGGCAATGCAGATCTGCACCTGGCCCAGCAGCGGGCCATGGTCGACACAGCCCTCTCCGAGGGCCGGGTCGATGATCCGGGCGAGCGCCTTGAGGATACCGACGGACACGACCCGGGTTGGTGAGAGCCCGGGGTTCTTCGGGTTCAGATGCGCCAGCCGGTCACTTGACTATGAGAGAGATTGCATTTCTTGGGACCGGCGGGTTTATCCAGTTTTTTGTGGTCCGATATGACCACAAAAAGATCAAGTAGCGGGGCTGGCTGCGACCAGTAACCCAAAAAGCCGACAACACCGGGCGTC